>Ga0126342_10020910_pt1 | contig 10961 bp, 6 predicted proteins | sample Cyp1metagenome_FD_92528 | JGI IMG/M metagenome (GOLD analysis project Ga0126342, IMG submission 92528) | Coral microbial communities from Lord Howe Island, Old Settlement Bay, Australia - Cyphastrea 1 metagenome | ecosystem: Host-associated > Invertebrates > Cnidaria > Coral ... | reverse complement strand
ATCACTTCCGGGATATTTTGAACCCTTATGGGGAAAAACCTAATTATGGAAAAATCGGACGCAGGCGCCGCCTGTCTAAGTTGAACGTTTTTTTTTTCCATAATTCTGTCGGTGACCATATTTTATTGTTGTTCTGTCGGTGTCTTTTGTCATTCTACGGTAGGGGCAATGTCCAGAAACACCTGAAACGAACTCACCGACGGCTGGATGGAGACATGGGGATTCATGTGTTTCGCATTCAAACAAAACACACTGGTACAATGTGAGGCCCCCGTTCGATAGCTAAGTTGGTTTATAACTCCTATTTCACTATGGTTTATGGTACTTATAACTATAGTTGCTGGGGCGAATCTAAACCAACTTATAACTGGGGGGGTCACATTGTAGTTATATGGGTTTGTCTGAAAATCGTCTACCCCAAAAAAACAATCCGTGATCTATCATGGTTCCGATTTTTTTTTCCGTATTGAGATGTTTTGTTTTGGGATATATAACCTCATTGTCAGACCCTAATATATATCTGGGTAAATTATAATAATTCACTAATCTGAATTGAGGCCATAAAAGGGGATGACTTCCCTAAAATAAACCATGATACCAGGGCTCGGGAGAACAGTGAGGTCGTTATAATTTACCCAGATATATGACTCCGACTTTCTGGACACCTTCCTTGTGAAGATTTCGGGGGCATGATGGCGTGGCGTGCTGAAAAAAGTCGTAGCTTTTCAGGAGGGACTTGGACCCAGAGGGATGGGGAATCTCAATTCATCGGTTTTGGGAGATCACATATGGAGGTTTCCTACAATAAAGGTACCCCAAAATGGATAATGTATCTAGAAAATCCCATAAAAATGGATGATTTGGGGGTACCCCTATTTTAGGAAACCTCCTAATCTTGCTCGGATTTGAAGGTGGCAAAACATCATGAAATTTAGAAAATTTCCCAATCATAGATACATTATAATAGTGGATTAACCAATTGGACAAGAACAACTTATAATATTCAATAAATCAACAAGTACTGACACATTTAGATAATCCAGGTTACCTGGCTGGGGGAAATTGGAACATCCATATCCACATTTTTTTTAATATGTCCAATCTTAGATTCTAGCAAACCAAAAAAGGAATGAACTGTCTGGCAAAAAATGTAACGATCGATCCAATTGACCCTATGAAAATCACGGGTCAACGGAGCCGTTCGCCGCTCGTAGCCTTCAGGTAGCGCTGAGCCAGGTTGAAACAGTTTCTGCCGTCGTAAGGGTTCAACCTGTCGCCTGGCAAGGATCGACGAGATCTTCCGAGTTAGAAGAGGATGCTCAAACAACAGCTACCCTCTGGTAGTTCAGCATATTGAACTGGAAGGTCACCATTTTTAATAGGTAAATCATCTATAATCTATAAATTGTCCATTTTCCATAAATCGTTGTGTTAGTTAGATTTTGTTTGATTGCACCGTTGAATTGATAGGATCATCACAATGTTTCCCATTAAAAATGCTATTTGAGGGACATGTTCCAGGCACACCCACGAGCCACATTCAGGTGATGTGTCAGATTTGGTTGGATTTTTGTTTTGCATTGTGCATTGTGTCAGATTGAAAAGCTATGCGTATTCGATCTTGTTTGATTCTTGTTGGATGTTGCCAACTTGGAATAACCATGATCCGCTAAGATTGGATTCTGGCGAACATTGCAGGAACATGACTTACTACACTAGACTATCCATCTCCCGTTGGTCTGCCAAAATATTCCATAGAGGTTTATTGTTGACTGTTTCGCTTTGTGCATTTAAAATGGCAAATCAGCAAATCAGGATTTTCTATATATGTTTTCAATATTTGTTCCTGGGTTATTCTTTGGGGTCCTACCATTCGGTTCATTCAGAATGAATCACATTCTGTGCAAATTCCCATTATCTTCCCATGTTAAACATAACTGGGTGGCAGCACGTCGTAGAACTATATCAATCAAACCACCAAAAAGATTATAACCCATCGTGCGTGCAAATGAAAATGATGAATATTTATCTGGGTAAATTATAAAAAATCACTAACCTGAATTGTTCGGCCATTTGGGGATGATTTCCCTTACTAACCATGATTCCAGTGAGGTCGCAGTAAGGTCGTTATAATTTACCCAGATATTTATGTATACGTTACTGTTAAAACGCTTCTGACATATATTGGGTGACTTCGATGGTTTTCGATTACCACTGAGAACTGGTGCCGCCCCGGACCCGAGGTAATAAGAGGGCTCTTGTTTCCGCATCATGGTGGGCAGCGTGAGCTTGTTCAATGTCCTAGCATTATGGTATTGAGTATTGTAACTTATAATATTTAATGAATGGCTAGAATATGAAATAAATTGGATATCAGTGGTTTATGGTATTATGGTATTAGTGGTATCACCTAGATCATACCACGACTACCTCCTTAATTCTGTCTATCTCTACGCCAGTTGGCTCTCTCCCACCACTAAAGTTCACGCCTGCAAAGCCGAAAGACGAGAAGAGCTGAGCCGATGGCCTTGGCCAAAATGGATCCAGAAAATTCAAACCACCTGGGTGTGTTTTACCGTCAAAAGGATGTTTCCGTAAATGGGGGATCACCAAGACCGCTGGTTGGTTTATTTATGTTCATTTCATGGAAAATCCGAAAATGACATGGATGACAACTAGGGGTACCCCCATGACTTAGGAAAGTTCCAGATAGCCACTTGAAAATGGGAAATATATGGAAACATGGTGATAATATGTTAAATTAGGGGGTAAGCTATTTTCAGTCAAGATCTATTAATTGATTACCGGAGTGTATATCATATTGAATGGATTATAGTCCCAATTTATAGTGACATTTGGACCTAAAAAGAACAATGGAACACATGCATCTTGTCTGTAATTTCATTTTGTTAGCAATATGTTACGATTTTTCTAGATCAAGTGAGGGTCAAGGCATTTGCCAGTCTAAGTACTGTACATAGGGTTACAAACTGTAGCTGTATGATTCTGGCACGCATCTCACTCAACTGACCCAACTCAGAGATCACAATATTGGTACCAGCAGCAAACGATTGGTTTGAGACGGAAGGGCGCCTCTATCAAATGGTTGGCTGATGTTGGTTGCTATACCTCTGGTAAACTAACGTAACTATGGAAAATCACAATTTTTAATGGGTAAATCCACTATAAATGGCCATTTTCAATAGCATTCAATAGCTATGTTAGTTTACCAGAGGGTAAGGTGGACAGCAACAGGTTTCCATCAACCCGTTGATCCCCAAATTGATAAACCAAGGAGCAAAGGCCCGTAGGTGTTGAAGATTTCCTCTCCCTGCGCCACGGGTCGCACTTGTCGCATCACGAACGCCAGGCCATCTGCAGCACCTGACCCCAACCAATTTTTATGTTGCAGGTTTTAAGCAGCAAGAAACATACGTTTGTTCATTAAAGAAGAACATTAAATAACCTCTGGTAATTTAACATAGCTATTGAACATGGGATTTATAGTGGATTTACCCAGTGGAAAATGATGATTTCCATAGTTGTGTTAGTTTACCAGAGGGTAACAACAAGAACAGTTGCTAAACTTAGCAACAAGAAAGGGTGCTAACACAACACTAGTGTATATAAACCACAAAAATATACCCAATTGGGTATGTGCCTAGCCAAGCACACAAAATGTAAATTTCAGTATTCAATAATCATTCCTCTGGTGGTTTGCACCTATCCCAAAACCTAGTTGAAATATCCCACAACATAATTAAACATATGTGCTTCAAGTGGGGGTAAGGGATGGGAAGGAAAAATAACTTGTGTCGGAAACCACTAATCAAATTGTGCGAACCCCGAATACATACTTGGATGTGCATCACACCTAGTGACCCATGTATAACACATTACCGTATATAACTGGGGATATGCACGGAATACTGTACATTAGTATAGCTGAGGGTATAAGCCATTTCCTAAGGATGCACCCCCAAGTACTCATTGTTTGCTCCAGATGCTATCATGATTCTCATGATTGGGCCGTCCCTGCAGTGAAGGGGGATACCCTGTGGTGTTCGTCAACACTGGGATTTCGCCAACGGACAGTGAGGATTTATCCAAACGATTATGGTTCATCTTAGATACCCTGCCAAGAGAACTCATTTTCCACGAGTATATTTGGGCATGTCTGAAAATAGGGCCCCTAGCCGCCAAGTTACGGCAATTTTTATAGGGGAACTGATCATTCATTAACCCGTGGATTGGGGGTACCCTTTCTTTACGGCAAGCACCTGTGCTATGTTGCTGAGGGGCCTGAATTGAACGTCTTCAATCAATGTAATAGTTCACACAGGGGTGGTGGATTGTTTCCCTTTACATAAAGTGACTCCCCGTAGCACATGCCGTGCGTGCTGCGGGTGTTTTTAGACAAAACATCCATGTTCCCCTTTGTGGCAAAACAAAACAACCCCTTCACCAGCCAATTGTCAACGCCAAGCTGCATCCTTCCAGCTGGCACCCATTCCTCACGCCGGGGCAATCTATGTGGCAAGGACAACTCGGTTGACCGTTCGACGCCGTTGGGGTTTCCAGCATCCCAGGTTGCGACCAAGCGTCGTTCCAAGGGTGGCATGGTTGAAGGCATCAGCAAATGGCACCATGAAGGGTCCTGCCCCGGATTTTTGATGGCAACCCTATTGGGAGAATTCCGTCTAGTTTGTAACCCACATGTCTGCCATCAACCTTGACCTCTGGTGGATGTAGCGTTCTATGATAAAGCAAGTTCACCCAATAAGGCCCAATCAAGTAGGATGTTTTCTTCATGCATGAATCATGATAAGGGGCGATCAGATTGACTATCAAACATTCTATAGTTACAAGTTACAACTACGGGTGGGGTTAAATAGAAAAACAATCAGTAACCTAACCTCCACACTATACTTTCTGGTCCACCCAAGTAAGTGGCTTAGAGTTGAAGTAGGGTAAGTGGGGTTTGTCCACTTGTAACTAGGCCTAAAACCCACTAACTTGGGTCACTTCTTTCGTTTCCCCAGGTGGGACAGTGCCCCGAGAGATTGCAGCTGCGTACTCCTGCAAAGAAACAAACAGCTATCATCAGCTATCATGACCCGGTCACTTTTAGAGAAGTAATTCATATATATATATATATATCATATAGTACCAGTTCGATTTCTAGCTCAAAATCAAACCATCCACCAAGCCTTCACCAGGCTTCACCAGCCACCATCGAACAGGCTGCCCCATCTCCGTCCTTGGCCCTGACTGAGGAATCCGCGGGAAAGAACCGCCCCAAGAGCTCGTTGGAAAGATTCAAAGCTCCTCCAGCTGCGGCAAGCAGCAAGCAGCCGCAAGCCCGTGGTCAGCTAGCAGTAGCCAGCATTTTGGGTGAGAATGGCAACAGAAAAATGAGCCGAAAGGCCATTGCTGAAAACCCGGCCATTTCCTACCTTTATCAACATATACCCTCTGGTAAACATACAAAAAACTATTGAAAATCACCGTTTTTAATGGGAAAATCCACTATTTCTATGGTCATTTTCAATAGCTATTTTGACATAACCAGAGGGTATCAATATAACAGTTGAAACAAACACCGTAGTTTCCAACAGCCCATGATGATCTTCCCAGCCGCCTTTTTGTGCTGCAAAAGCCATCCCATGGCTTAGACTCAGTCATTGGGGCTGGTTCATCCTAAACCTTTGTAAATTAGTTATAGCACTGCGAAGTAAGCCTTATCATAGATGGTCTAGGTAGGGTATGTACACAAATTAAAAACTGTGGTTATAACATGTTATAAGCTACTTACTAGGTAACTAATGATAGATTCAGCCCATAAACATCCATAAACCCTAGGCCTAGTTATATGAGTTCTAACACCATCTAACACCAACATAGCTATGGGGTAGCACCTCGGACCCAAGTGACCAGCAGAAATTTTCTGCGCCTGTCGCTCCAGTCGTCTTGGTGCTGCTCCAAGAAGGGTCCTGGGTCTCCACGCGGAATGCCAACATATCTGTGGCATATGTGAGGCCCCCGGCCCCGAAATCGCATTCAGTTGGGGTGAACTAATCACTCCAATTTCACTATGGCTTATGGTACGCAAATAACGAACTATGCACTAGTTACTGTTTTTTTTAACCAACAAACATATACAAACATAACGTTTGTGGGCCTCACAAAACGTGGCATATGTGGGAGGGAATAAAAAGTGGATATTCTCAGAGCAGTATCTGGGATTCACCAATAGCTGGGTGCTTTGGAATGGAAAATCCCCGAACCAATGGATTGATTTGGGGGGTCCATTTCAGGAAACCTCCATTTTTGTGGAGGAAATGAATAGTGGACATTTGGAGTTAATATCCCGATCCATGGTGCTGCTATGGTAACATGGATCCCATCAATATACCCCATAAAAATGTTAGCATATATACCAGCACCATGGATCCTATGGGTATGGGAATATGATTATTCACCAGTGGATTCTACCGGAAAACTCGTAACGTCTCGTAACGTCTTGCCAAAAGTCCGATGCTCTCGCAGAAATGTTGACGTGTTTCTTCCTCACGCCAACATTGTGGCCGCGCCAAGCTCGGTGCTTTACCTCAGGGTACCCTCCACTCCAACATGGCGATGTCACCCTAGAAATGGGCAGTTTTCTATGGGAACACCAACACATTTTCTGGATTTTCCATATGTTGCTGACTGGAGGGTACCCCTATCATCCAGTCGTTTGAATAATTTATATATGTTTCCCGCATTAGAAACACATTGCCATAAATTGGATAAACTGAAGATGGGAAACCCTATTCAAAACTGAACTCTTCAAAACCTACAAAAGAAACAACAAAAAACAGTCAAGATTGGAACTTCCCCAGTTCCCGAAAGGTTCAACGAAGCCAGTTTTTTTTGCCAGTTCCATGGATCGAGTTTTCAGTCATAGTTGGTGGGCAAAATCCTTGGTGGTTAATCCCATGTCCCAAAAATCCAGATGGCCAAATCACCATGACATCACCATGAAATCACCATGAAATCACCATCCAATATCGTGAAACATCACCGTTTCTGGCGGCTAATCCCACATCACCAGTTCTCTTGGTAAAATCCTCAGGAAATCCCCAGGAAATCCCCATCAAAACAGGTTTTCCCTAGGCCGCTGCGCGACCTGTCAGGCGCAACTCGAGTGCTGTCCCCTGGAGCCCGGAGTCCTCCGTGGACCTGGAAAGAGTCGGCATCGCGTCGCGATGGATTCGTGAAATCATGTCTATGTGAAGAACTGAATAAGCCCTACAATATCCTGCAATAATGTACATGTATACTATAGACATATATATATATATAGCTATATCTAATAGATTATTACTTATTACTATATCTTGTAGAATAGGTATTGAATAGGTGTCGATTCATACTGATTTGTCACATTATACAGCAAAAGTGGAGACAAAGAAGAAGTAAAGTGGGGAGAACCAGGGCAACGCTTTAATACATGGTGGGTGATGAAGAAGCAAGCATTGAAGAAGTTAGGAGAACACGTTTGCGGATTGGCAGACCAGCACTGCCAGCACAGCCGTCAAACTGTCAACTTTTTTTCATGTATCATCTGGGCGGCATTTGCAACCTGCCCAGACATAATAATTAATCATCTGGTAAACTAACTTAACTATGGAAAATCACCATGTTTCATGGGAAAACTCACTATTTCTATGGCCATTTTCCATAGCTTTTTGTATGTTTACCAGAGGGTAATCATCTGAGGGGATGCCAACAACGGATCGACCATGAGCCATAGTGGGGTGTCTCTTCAACAAGGACAACAGTTGAATACATTTGGAACATATTGGGACTTCAAGTATCATAACCCATAGGATCAATGGTGCTGGTATATATATGCTAACATAAATGGGGTATATTGATGGGATCCATGTTACCATATATAGCATACATGGATCCTATGGGTACTGGCTAACTTTAGATATCCCCCCCGAAAAAAAAAAAAAACAACTGTGCAACATCACCCTGTATATCTGTATATCCCCCAAATCTATGCCTGAGAAATAGTCCATCCTCCCAACAAACATATACCCCCCAACTAATCACACACTTCACGGAGAAAAAGTCGTCTCCCAAACTTTCAATTCATGTCAGGGTCATCATGTTCGGGATTCCCCTTCTAATGGATTAAATTATAATCCCAATTTACTGGATCATATATTATATCATCCCGAACTAATCATCAACCGTCAGGGGTCGAACGCAACGCAGCCACTGCTCATTTATCACCGAGGAGGAGGATAGCACGTCTACAATGTGGGGCCCCCTAGTTGTAAGTTGGTTATAGAGTTATAGTTTATAAAGTTTATATAATTATGCTATAAGTTGGTTTATAGCCCCATCTAACATCATCGTATAACAACTCATGTCAGGCTGGTCATGTTGTAAAGCACTCCATCAACGTGGAACACCGCGCATCGCTGAGGCGCAAGTAGGGCAGGTTGCTGAAGGTCTCAGGAATCGTCTTCAAAAATTCCGCCTTTGAAACCGGTTGAAGGTTTGGTCTGAAGGTCTGGGGGGGGACCTCCAACATGGTAATGTTTCATGAACATATACCAATAAAACACAAGAAACCAGTGGACATATATGATATATATATATATGATATATATATATGATATATATATATATATATGGTGTGTATATATATATATTATATATGGTGTATATATATATGAATAATATACATATATATATATATATATATATGTATATGGTGTATATATATAAATATATATATATATGGTATATATATATGTATATATATGTATATGTGACATGTATGTATGTATGTATGTATGTATGTATGTATGTTTGTATGTATGTATGTATGTATGTATGTATGTCAACATAATGGCCTATAGGAATTTTTAACAATAAACGACTGGATTCTTGGGGTACCAAAATGACAAATCGAAGGTACAAATGTTTTTCGCAGTGGCCATCTTTTGGGGGAAACCGCAGAATGCCACGAAATGCCGAAGTTGTAATATGTTAAGCTGAAAATGTATCCAATGATAACTATGGTTAATATATGGTTAATATGGGTAAATGTTACAATGGATGTATCCAATATAAATACGTATATTTACCCAATGATAAATATGGTTATATGGGTAAATATGCACACCTAATGTATTAAATATAATACCTAATATTGAAGTTGCGGTATATGTAAAGTTGGAATGTTCGAAATGCCATAGTTGTAATTTAATATTCAAAATGCCAACATTCAAAGGGACATGGATACCACTTTATGTTAATTACCTGGTGCACAACGGTGCATTGCTATTCCACTGTCCGACACAGGTTTTGCCACCTGCAGGACCTGCACTGGCGTGGTTTTCCCACAGATTCCCGTGTCCAGCGTAAAAACCAGCGTTCACCATCATTTCTACAATGTGGGCCCCCCCAGTTATGTTTGTTGGTTTATAAGCCCCAGTAACTATAGTTATAAGTATCATAAACCATAGTTGTTGGAGTTATGTTCACCAACTTAGCTATCTTGGGGGCCCCATATTCTATTCATTTCTAGGTTGCAGTATGTCATCCTATACAGGTCTCCACATTTTTGCGATTTTCCAATGTTCTCATGGTGAATCGACCCATTTCCATAATTTTCATGGTCTTAAGTCTTAATCCCTTCTTCCTATTATTGAAAAAATAGGATTGGTGTGGCAATTCCGTTTTTTTTGGTTGGGCACAATTGGATTATTGGATTGTTAATTGTGGTAATTGAGAATCCATAAGACCATAGGAGAACCAGATGCTGAAACAATGGGTTCAACCTCCTATTAATAAAAATAGATTGGCACCTGGCACCTGTTTTTTTTTAATTAGGGACCCATCTCCCAAGTTATATTCTTTCACATTTTTTTAAAAATCAAGGTTTTCATTGAAATATTAGGGCAAAACTTGGAAATCAAGTTTTTAGCAAAATTTTATATAGATTTTGAATTCGTTTTTTAATTTTATATTATTAGGGTTTTCATCGGAATATTAGGGACACCCTAATACAAAATACCCCCTAATAAATCCTAATAATACAAATAGATCACCGTGTTTACCATTTGGGGGGTTAGTAATAGGGAGGGAGAATTAGAAACCAAAAAGACACGTCAGATGGAAATCACACATTATCCCATCAAAATGCAAACACTTGTAATTTACCATTTTGATGTTTAATACTTGGAAGTGCAGTTCCAGTTATAAGTATATATGTCTATATATATATATTAACAACTCCGGTTGTAGGGGATATATACCAACTTGTCGGGGTTATTCCCAGTTATAACCTCAACTGCACCAAGTATGCATCATTAGGCAATGATTCAATGACGCATATCATCTTCCAATAAATGTTTACACCATTCACCAAGCGCGCTTCCTTACGAGCTCTCAGCCCAGCTACGTGCACTGACCGCGCTCCCAAGCCAAATTCCCGCAGCAACATCAGAGCGCAACCTGCGGCGCCAGGTGCATCCCGCAGAAACATATCCCATAGGATCCATGGTGCTGCTATATATGGTAACATGGATCCCACCAATATACCCCATAAACATGTTAGCATATATACCAGCACCATGGATCCGTCATGGGTATGAATATCATATATTGTCGAAGGAAGGTTAGAAGTCATTGAAGGAAGTTTAGAAGTCAAACCTCCGACAATATGGAGAGATGAAAAAGCAGTCAGCAGGGAGAAGAGTCAGAAGAGAAAAGATCAGAAGAAAGAAGATGCAGGTGCGCGAAAAGGTGGGAATGTCGCGAAACACTGAGTTTTTTCGTGGTTTTGTGGCTCCGGAGGGTTGAAAAGTAGGCTCGCTAAAGCGGCGGGTGCGGAGACATCTGGGGAGATGAGAGATGAAAAGTTGCACGCCGTTGTGGCGCGAAGCCGATTT
>Ga0126342_10020909_pt1 | contig 10961 bp, 8 predicted proteins | sample Cyp1metagenome_FD_92528 | JGI IMG/M metagenome (GOLD analysis project Ga0126342, IMG submission 92528) | Coral microbial communities from Lord Howe Island, Old Settlement Bay, Australia - Cyphastrea 1 metagenome | ecosystem: Host-associated > Invertebrates > Cnidaria > Coral ... | reverse complement strand
GATCTAGTCCGTACCTGCCGGTATTCTATCTGTTGAAATTCCTGCCTGCAAACCTGCTTATGTAGTATTTTTTTTTGGGGGGTGAATTATGGTTTATATTCTATCTGCTGGATCCTTACTATATATACATACATATGCTGCCACATCCTGCAACCAAAAAAACACAAACTTTGGTCCTTGCAATGCAACATGCTGCTTGTCTTGCAGAGTCCGACAAATAGATATCAAGAAGCATGTTACTGTTTATCAAAGAAGGTTCAACGCTCAAATCTCATGTAAACGAGTTTTGCAAACTAGTAGCCATAAGTGACTGCCTGAAAGGGGATGCTACATTTTGCCAAAGGAATACAATATCTTCAAACATATGTTTCTTGAAATCCTTGAAGGAAATACTTGGTTTCTTTGGACTAGTGCTACGGAGTAGGAGTATTGCTCCACAAAAAGGAGGACAGCACACTTCATTTGTGACCACTGGATCTTTCACTATATCACCATAATATCATCCCCATAATATATATGTGCCATGGTCAAAACGCAGCAAAACGGCTGATGACCATCCCCCGGCAATGTGGCACATATGATATACCCTCCATTTTTTCAAATGTGGCAATGGAACATTCCCTCAATAAATGGCAGTTTTAGATAGTCTTAGTGGGACAATATGGGAAAAACCGAAAAAAATGTCACCCAGATGAGTTCAACTCCATCTTTTTTGGGGCTCGAACGAGAGCTCGGTATCGATGAAGGAGGCGGAGACGCCAAAGTCGGTAGCCATGGCCTGAGGGACGAAGTTTCTCCAACCAGTCCAACGTGGGAAAATGACGATTCAACATTCAAACATGGGGATTTAAATGGATTTAGGCAATGAATTGTGTGGTATCATAGTTCAACACATGGAACATGGAAAATGAGGATAAGCATTGAACATGGGATGTTTAAATCACATTAAATCACTAGATTTAGATTTGACATGGTTGCATTGAATAGTTCAAAGATGCACTGTAAATGATCTAAATGGATCTATACAAGTGGATTTAAGCAACGAATAGTGATATCTCCATGATGCCCTCATTTTTCCACGATAAGCGCTACCATGAGCTGCCAAACTAGCTGCTCAATGGATCTTAATCAGCAAGGATGTGAATATTCACTGGCAAGAATGGCATGCAAATGTGGATGTGTAGGATGTTGATCAACAAATTTCGTCTATGGCCATGTACAATGGGATATAGAATGGTTCCTTTTACCTTTTCTTTATTCATCCAAAATATTAACCAATACTTTTGAGCAGTATGCATTTGGAATGATATGGGATACGCAGTTGTATACCTAGAACAGACTAATTACTGTATACATCCACAAATACAATCAAATACTTTCATACATACGTAATGGATAGGACAACTGTATAACACGTATATAAACATGTATACATGCTACCTGAACATGGTTGAAGATGCTAGATCCAGGCGTCCAACAAATCCGTGTCACTTCTACAATAGTAACCATCCAAGCGATGTCCGCAATTTTGATCCGTGCCCCATATCTTCCATCCCTTATCAATCAATCATGGTATTTAAAGCCGCTGAACCTTTCCTTAAAAAGCGCAAGGACTTGGCAGCTCCAACGAAGCATCGGAGCATCATGTAACAGTTAACAGCGACAGCAACGATGCGTCATCATTTCCAAGATCTTCACCAAATAACACGACAGGTGATGGTCAGCCCCGGTGATATGCCTCCAACTTCACTGAGCGGTAGGAAGCTAAGAACTGCCTCGGGGTTGGATGTCATTTGGCCTCCAATCCGCACCGAAATATCGCAAGAACATGGTAGAAACATAGCATGATAGCTAGGGTGCATTGATCCCGTGTGTTCTGCAAGGTGAAACATGTCAGAATAACCTTGGAAAGCCCAGGAAACTCTGTATGGAATCCAAGTTGATGTTGAATGCCTACTAACAAACCAGGGCATGTAGTGCTCGTCTCAGCGTGGCTCCAAATGCCATTAACGATCGGCCCGCCTCTGCCCCCTTTTGTTTCTCCCCAACATGACAAAGCCCTGCCTATAGGCGTTGAGTCTCATGGAGCGCATGAAATACTTCACATGCCGCATGAGGTACCTGTCAATGGTCAAACTGGTGCATGGTGTGATGGAATGACCTGGGGGCGTTTTGGTGGATCGGGAGCAAAGAATTGGTCACATTGTAGACTAGATCCATTCTGTTTTCTCGAAAAAGCGTGTTTTCGCTGTTTTCATTGCTTCCAGCCACAGATTGAAGAACATAGAATCATGTAGAAACCGTTAGAAACTATGGAAAACATATTTCCCTTCTTCATAGGGAAAACATCTCCAGCTTCCCCTTTTCGCAGGGGCTGCCTGTCTGCTCGGATCAGGTCGATGACCTTCACAAAGGATTGCATGAAGGATTTGTAGCGACCTCAGATTCTGCGGCCCTGTAGCGGGGCTGGTGGCTTGGGAAGGTTTGGGTATGGCTCAAGATTGGGACGCCCAACAATGAATGATCAACATTGCTTAACCAATGCTAAAGCTCTATATTGAATATCAATTAATCAACGGCCAGTGGCCAATTGGGTCTTGAACTTCGACCAACATATCCATTTTATCATCGCAACTTCTGAAAAAAAACAAGGGATATCACGAAAATTTTGATCCATGTCCAGTGAACCACCGACAGCTACATCCATTTTATCCATTTTCAGGGAAATCAACAACAGTTTCCATCCGCCTGAGCCTGAAGCAATAGAAGTACGACTCTAAGAATGTCTGCAGTTCAGGTGTTTCCTTGATGACACTCAGCACCTGCATTCCACGCCGTTTTCAACTGGTGAGCTATGGCAACTTTGGCAACGTTTTCGGGATTGATTCGGATGGATGATGTGGTCATACCCGAAACATTGCGGGGCCCGGATTTTCAAAATACACATGCCATCACATGCAGAAATTCGACGTTTTCCATCTTGTTCCTTTCCCTTTCAGGTTTCTAGGACCAGAAAAAGGACAATAGAAAACCCATGGAAAATCCATTGGAATCCATTGGAATCCTATAGAATCCTATAGAATCCTATAGAATCCTCACATCAGAGGGTCAAACCATGGGAAACCCATTGGTCCCACCTCAGGACTCGTCACCAACTGATTCCGCACTGTGGGACGATCCATGGACACCTGACATGGGAATTGATGACATGAAAGCATCGGATTCCAGTCATGTTTATATAATGTATATATATATATATATATATATTTATCATTATATATCTTTATATAAATCTTTAGTCATGTTTAATGTTTAGTTATCAGTATATATATATATATCTATTTTTAGTCATGTTTAATGTTTAATTATGTTTATATCTGTATCATGATTTGTCCGAATCATTTTGGATTATAGGACTGGTATGAACTGGTATTGGTTCCTCTCTGAACCACTGGAAACAGAAGCCCAGGGTCCAGTGATGACTGCTACATCAAACACTCTCCAATCGCATCACCATGAGTTCTCGGGTATCAATGATGGTGAATCAGAAACTTCCCCAAGCACGGCAACTTTGGGGTAAACCGAGCTCCAGGAGACATACTTTGACAGCAACTTAGCTCTGCACCACCCCTACAATGACGGCATAGAAGACGAAGTCCTCCGGACAAATCCAACAAAGCACCCCTTGACACATGGGTCTGGGCCCAGTTTTTGGGCTACCCAGTTTGGGGAAGCAATGTGGTCGATGTTGCAGATGGAAATGAACACAGAACAGGCAACTATGGAATGGAAGAAGCAAACATCAGGATTTCACCAAGAATTGTGGGATGGAAATCAACATATACAGTATAATATATATATATTCATATATATGTTATATATATATATATACGTATATATACGGAACCATATTCAACCAAGATGAACCAACACTTCTATACGGAACCAAAGTGCAGCAATCTTATCACAAGACTCCACCCCTGGATTTTGGGGAATTCAGGTAGTTCAGGTACTCTCCTTGAATTCGACCAGCTCGGTGGCTGTGAACGTTGGCATCACGTTCAAGAAGAGCTTGGCGGCCTCTTTCCAACTCCTGGAAATCATGAGGTAGATCCCCTCGTAGACCTGCAGCGACATTGCTGATTCCTGCGATTTGGGCACGTCCAATGTTTTGAACATCCATAAACCCTCAACTCTGGCTGGTCGCCAGTCAAAATGTGCGCCTTCAGCTTGTTTCGCCTCTCCCAATCACCTTCGTGGCCGGCATAGAAGGTGGAACAATGGGCTGGTTGCATTAGACCTGATCCTACCAAAGAGTATAGTTGCCACTGAGACCCACCCCAAGACCCATCAGACCATATCCAACAGCTAACAGCTCCAGCTGAGGCCCACCTCCTTTGCCAAGTTCAACCTTCGCTCGGTCGATGTGCTTCTTCATCAAGGCCTTGTTTTTCAGTCCGCATTTGCCACATGTGGGCCCAACTGTGCTGAGAACCATCTGTGAAATGAGGGTTTCTTAGAGTGGGGATCCCCTAAGTCACCATAGGTTTCAATACTGGATGATTTGGGGTACCCCGGCCATTAGGAAACATCCAAATGGGATCAAACATGATCAAACCATCGAAAGGTCTGAGAAACGGCACCGTGTCTTCAAAGAAAAAGGCGATCCGGATGACCTGACAATGACATACAATGACAATCGGAGAGCTCATGGCCGTGCTTTGGGCAGTAGTTTTTTGGAATTCGCGTTCGCCGAGAGCCCAGTGGGCAACAAAAAAACCAGGATGCATTCCCCGCGTGATAAAAAACATGGGCCAATGGGACCAATCATTATATAATATACGTATGTATATATATATGATATGTGTTGTAGTACCATCACTTTCAGCGGGAGAGTGTCCTCTTTCATGGAAACATATTGTGGAAATTGTTGGTCAACAGCCTCACTATTCTTGCTGAAATCCACTCACTTTCGCAGAACAAATCCACCTACACCAGCTGATTTGGTGGTTACCCTCTGGTAATTTAACATAGCTATTGAAAATGGCCCATTGATAGTTGATTTACTATTAAAGATGGTGATTTTCCATAGCTATGTTAGTTTACGAGAGGGTAATCCATGTTAATCCACCTTTTTCCGCGGCTGAAATCTGAGAATTTCATAGAATTTCCCTTGGCATCCCAGCCGTGAGGATGTTGTCCAGCTTGCCGCCCACACCCACAGTCTTCTCATAGGCTTCCTGCCGCCGGTTCAGCCAGAGGGTTCAGCGAGTCCCACAGGACGTGGATTTGAGATGATTTGGGGGACAACAATTCTTTAGTTTTCTGGTGGTTTCAACCCCTCTGAAAAATATCAGTCAAATGGGATTATTCTTCCCAATATATGGAAACATATAACATATCTTCCATATTCTTCCCAATATATGGGCAAATATAAAATCTTCTAAACCACCAACCAGCAGCTCTCCTCATAGCCTTTGATCGCCTGATCCTGGCAGAAACGGATGCGGTTTTTGGTGTCTGAAAATATCTGGGGTCCCCACCCTGGTTTTTTTTTACCTAGAAAAAGATGTGGAAACGCCATGGTGAACGGTGAACTCCCAGGAACATGATCACTGGTGGGTTCTCCTCTGCAGATGTTGGTTTTCAAGAGGATGACTGCAGCCCCAATCTGCCAATCTGTTGATTTCTGCCATTTGAAACCTCAGGAAATTGATGATGAGAAACCAGTGGATTCAGTGGATGGAATGGGATTTTCAGACAGTGGATGGCTATGGGAGGCTCCTTGTCACCGATGCGGTTGAAGAAGTCGGCTTTGGCCAAGAGAGCATCCCGAATCCTGAGTGAAAAAGATGCTTAAAAAGGTACGCTGTTAGGCTACAGATCTTTATATAATTAATTATATATAATCAATGAAGGTCTGAGGTGTGTTTACATTGACATACTGTCTATATTTACATATATGTATGTGCATATGCGGGATTCTGTCCTGAGTATATACATATGCAGATACAAAATAGAGAAAGATACCATGGCCATCACATTGTCCTACAAGCAACTGACCCAAGAGGTCTGCACCCAGGGTGCAGCATTCCTCACCCATGGCGATCCCAGGGATCCCACTCGATGTCGCCCAAGTTCTCTTTGGCATCTTTAATTCTCTCATCCAACTTTGCCTCACGGCCCGTTTTTGGGGCTGGACCAGGCTGGTGATGATGGACCTGGTGCTTCTGGCTGCCGTCACTGAGGTACCATAAAATATCTATGACTATGTTTCAGTCATTCTATATATATATAATTATACATGTATCACTTTTAGGTGTTGCTACTTAGTGGATTTCCATCAGCAAGATGACCCCAAAGTCTTTTGCTTCCAAGCAATGGTGTTTCAAATGCTGAGTCTGCCGCTTCTTCCTCTGCATTTTGCTTCTTCAGCTCAGCCTTCACAAGTCGATCATCCCGAGGATTTTTTCTCAGTGAGCTGGTAGATGTAAAAACGCGGCTGCAACTTTTTTGGTTTTCACAAAAAATCTGATGAAAGTCTTCCCCAGTCAATACAGCCTTTTCCATCCTTTTCCTGCATCAGTTTCCCTTTCATCCAGTTCTTTGAGATAGGACTGAGACAAGCCAAAATCCCATTGATCCGCCTTGAGTGCTTCATCCGGCGGTCCAGCCGGTCCGGGGCCTAGCACTTGGCCCAACCAGCAAAATTTTCCGGTCAAATGGGATCACCACAATATCATCACCCCAGGTTAGGGATGGAATCCATGGATCATCACTAAAAACATCAATTTGCTGCACCTATTCTTGAAACCACCGGACAGATTGTCTTGGGCATCCAATGGCATCCCCTTTTGCATCGGGGTCCCTCAAATTTGACCCACTGATCTCTACACAACTGGCTGATCTCAGAAAACCTGAAGCTTCGAAGAATTCAGCAGAGCTCGGGACATAGGTACTTCTCATAGTACGGAAGCATACCTTGGTTCATCATGTTCATCGCTCACCAGCCACAGGTCTAAGCAAATCACCAGATTGCAAGACCCGAACCGAACTGTGCATTATCTTGCCAGGTTTCCCGCTGTCCATGACACAGAAGAGCAACTTGAACTTCATAGATGTTTCATCAGTTTCAACTCAGATTCCTCCGTGGTGAACTTCGGTTTTATTTCTGCAAAATAACATATTCTGGTCAACAAGAATCGATACAAATGGGATCTCAATTCATGTTGGAACATGGTGGAGCCCCAAAATCCCATTGCATCACGCCTGCCTTTAGCACAACTGGGTCAGGTTGAAAATTCGGGCTATCCAATACTTTCCCATATATAATTTCATGGCGGATCATCAATTTCGCTATAAGGACAACCATTTTGGGCCAGCATATTTTTGCACTCACCCGAATTGGAGATACTGTAGTTGGTTGTAAAGTTCTCATTATATCCCCGTGATATCCCATGAAAACACCATTTTGATGGTAAAATCCCACGCAAACATCGACGTTGAAACATCGACGTTGAAACGTCCAGAGCAGCAAAGCGGCCCTTCTCACGGACCGTCGCCAGGAGCTCGCTTCGAATTCGATCGCCTCAGCTGGTCTTGTCAGGCTTTTTATGGGTTGTTGTTTTAATGGGGTCTTACTGGTGGATTAGTGACAACAGGTGACTTTTAATGGGGTCTTAATGCCATTATAAGTCACCATTAATATGGATATTAGTGGGATATTACTGGTGACTTATAATATTTATAATCGCATTTAAAGGTGATACCTAACAGGAAACTGGTGGATTCCTAAAGGGTCTCACCATTGAAATGGCAGGGATGTTATAACTGTTTTTTTTGTGGCGAACCAAGCGATTATTGTGGGATATAATGGGCATATCATATAACCAATCAACCACATATAATTGTTGGGTGCGTCTGAAAATGAGAGATACCACTAAAATTGCCATTGAATCATTGGGAAAATTACGATAAACCCGTGGATTTAGGGGTACACAATTTTCTGAACTCAGGTGGAATTTGTTAAAATCTACTCGAATTAGTGAATTTCTTCAAACCATTTCTATGATCTTGAATAATTATAGGTTACTATAAATATACATGCGTTGTTTAATTCATCAGCAATTGGGCAGCGGCAAGTATTTTTCTTGGTGAACTGTGCAATCTACCAAGACTTCGTGTCTACAAAGACTTGAAACCACCAACCAGATATATATCCATTAACCACCATTAACCACCAGGGGTTCCAACCTTCAGTTCGCAGACTGTTCGCAGCAATTTCACCCATTTCCAACGACGCAACGACTCAAAACGAAATTCATGGAATCCTCGAAATTTTCACCTGGAAGTAGGGTGCCCTGAGATCGCAACGGTTGGGGCAACTCTCGTTCATCAGGGATGTCCTATGCATACGGTTGGAGAACCCAACGTGTTTAAGCGGCTCTCTTTTTCACCCTTCCAACTTTACAATAGTCTTGGGATTCAAACGGAAGAAGTCACCAAAAAAATCTCAAGAATTCAAACAAATATCTACAGTAGAGGATCCTCCAAGAGATGGTAGCAAGAGTGCCAACTTGGGTCCTTTTCTGAGCTAACCCCATGATGGGGTAGAGCTCTGCGGGTTTCTCTTCCTCTGGTGGCTTTTCCCCCATGTCCTCAGCAACCAGTATCATCCCAGGATGGAAAGAGAAAATATTTGGGTTTGTCTGAAAATAGGCTACCCCGAAAATACCACTGGTTTATCATCAAGTTCATATGTTCCCTGTAAACATTGCAAATTTGGTGGTATATCCCATTTTCAGACAAAACTAAATTGGATATTGATGGTTATAGAGTTAAGGATGCCATTATATCCCCATGATTATCCCACAAAATCACAATTTTCTTGTGGTGACATCACCAATTTGTGCATTCTGTGAAAGCACCTCCAGGTAGCTGGAGAGCCTCCTCTATACCCATTTTTGCCATTGGGGATACCAAAATATATTATAGACATCTCCAAACAAGGGATCAACTGGTTATTACCCAATGCAAAACTATATATAGTGAACCATATATCATATCAAATTCAATAATTAATACTATATATATATGAACAATTCATTATATATATATGTATATTATATTATGTACACATTACAATCTTCGCCACCTGTCCACACAACTGCGAAATCTCTGAGCTTCTCACTTCCAGCAGCCCCTCCAAGCTACAAAGCTCTGTTTTTTCCCGCCCCGTGACTCGCCGAAAAAATTCCCACGGCCGCGGTGTGGTGTTTTTTGTCGCCCGGTCACCATCCCCAAAACCTCGAGGAACTACAGGACCGATTCCAACATGATTTAGGGGTAGAAGGAACTTCCAATGAATTCCAGCTAATTTATGATATTTATATATATATATATATATTTATGGCAACTTGATGACAAAAAACTCACTGAGGATGACTGAGGTGTTTTAATCAGCTTAATCCATACTTACATAATCCTACATAGGAATACACAGATTGGGGTGTAGAGTGATGTTGGTTTGAATCCATCCCGAACTTAGCGCAGCTCTCTTTACCCGATTATTGCAGAATTTCATCTACCCTTGTGGGATTTCTTGTTGGTACCACTTCCAGATCATTCTGAAACCAAGTCATCCTGATTCCCAATTCATCCCCATGACTGCGCCTTTTCCCGCGTCAGTGTGGGTCGGTGGTCTCAATTGTGACTGACATTGCAGTCACTTGAAGTTCATGGTGAGTTATTCTTTCAAACTCGTTCACCAAGGGAGGTTTCACAATCCAATCCATGCAAAATGTTTGGAGGCCGACTCTCTGCTAGGTAGATTCAAATGATTCAAGTAAGACTCCCAAGTGAAAAAGCTACACCAGCATTGGCAGCGATGTTCCTGTCGCAGGATTCCAGGGCTGGATAGCTGGCATGGGACAGGCATGGCTCCGGCTCCCGAAAGCGCCAATCCAGACATGGAAAGCGCCAGCCCACATCACCTGTGCCGGAGCTGGAGTGCTGGATGCGAAGACGACCACCCTGCCATGCACTTTGCTCAATAGTTTTGATCAATTCTCCATTTCGCAGTACCATGGTGTACTAATAGAGGTACAGTAGAGGCTTGTGCAAAACTGGATGATTCGGAGGTTCCCCAAAACTGTCTAGGTGAGACAAATCAACCACCATGCGATGCTGGAGGTTGCGCAACATTTTCAGACAAACCCAGTGGCTGCGGGTGCCTTCCCTTGGCTGTGGGAGAGATGACTCCTTGAGGAATAGCTGCACCTGAAGGCATACCACTGATCGGTGGCTCCCCATGAAATCCATGAACTTTGACTCTTCAAACTTTAAAGGAACATCTATATGGAAACCCATGGGTTTTACTGCCTGCCAACAGGAGATTTTCCGGCAGATTTGCCCTGAACCAACTTCCATGCACAGCATACCCGGGAAGCAGCGTATCAATCACCTTCCTTTCATCTCCGTTCCATGCATGTTTCCATACAGTTTCCAATGAAATTAGAATTATTGAGTAATATAATATTTCATCATATTTCATCCATGTTATAACCCATATATTCATCCCATTACATCACTGGAATTGTTCCACTTTTCGCCATGGCCTCCCCAATGGCTTCCAGCTAAGCTTCCCAGCTATAATAGTTGGGCTGCACGGGCACGGGACGCACCGGCACGGGCCCGCCCCGGGTGCTGTGGCTGGACTCGCTCGCGAAGGATCCCGTGGTCACCGTTCGAAGCCAAGGGTGGAGGAGTGCCTGGCGACCACGGTGCAGACCGAAGAATCCAATGGAAACCCTCGGGATGGGGGGAATTCCAATGGATACCTACAAGGTGGTGCCCCCTAGTTATAAATTGGTTTATAAACCCCATTAACTATGGATATATCACCTATAAACCATAGTTATTGGAGTTATAAACCAACTTAGCTAACTATGGGGCACCACCTT
>Ga0126342_10020908_pt1 | contig 10962 bp, 13 predicted proteins | sample Cyp1metagenome_FD_92528 | JGI IMG/M metagenome (GOLD analysis project Ga0126342, IMG submission 92528) | Coral microbial communities from Lord Howe Island, Old Settlement Bay, Australia - Cyphastrea 1 metagenome | ecosystem: Host-associated > Invertebrates > Cnidaria > Coral ... | reverse complement strand
ACCTTCGGGTAACAATTCCAAACGTCGTAAGACCGACCACAATGCCACCTAAGGTCCACTGGAGCCAGGTGGCTGCGGCTGACTTTCTTTTGACAGTGGTGATTTCCCACCTTAACAACCCTTTTTGGATTCTCCTTTGCGCGAGCTCAACGCTCCGGCGGGTTGGGTGGATTAGACGTGTGACACTACCGCTGTATCTTGGGGTTTCAGATGAAACCAGATTTGTGATTGATGCGTTTGGCATCTGACAGAAACCCAGCCGCACAAGCCAACTGCATAGCAAAAGTGCCGCCAGCTTGCTGCAGTTGCTTGTGTTTGGTTTCTGACATGTTCAATTCTATTCGGGAACACTTTGAGTATCTCTGGGAGTACGCTCCTGATTCTTTAGTGATCCCTGATTCTCTAGAGAGGCAATCTTTCACAACCCCCTTTCGAGCATTTGAATGGGCTGAAGCCCCCGAGCTGGAGCGGGCAATTTTGGCATATTTTAGCATAGTCTCACAACCTCAATCCAACCATCCTCCGTGGAATTTCCCCTATTAAATCAGTGGGCGGGGGAGGCCACGAAGCAGGCATTTGTTTCTCTCGAACTCCTGGGGGTTCCACATGTGGGAGCCCTTAGAAAATCAAATCCTTGGTATGTTTATTCTCACTGCGTTCTCTGTACATGATTTTAAGCGCAACTGAAGTTAGAAAGAGTAATTTGTTTCTTTTTTTGTTTTTTAAGGCATTGGTTGGACCTCTAGAGAATCAAAGTGATTTGTGTGAGATATAAACCTATTGGGTGCCTAGAATATTGCTGTATATGGGGTAGGTAAATACATGTGATTTGATAATCCCCCAGCACGTTAGGTTTCTTAGAAAAATAACCTTTCTTGAAGCGTGCATGAAACATTTTTCCAATTTGATTCACTAGAGCTCGTTTTGATTTTGATCCAACCACTTCAATATTCTATATAGAGGCATCTTGGGGTGGCGGTTTGCGACCACCCGTTTTCGATCTAGAAAATCAATGTCGGGGGGGATCAGCTGAATTATACAAAGGCGGATACCTAACCATCCTGGAACCTCCACCTTTTCTTTTTAGTTCTCATGTTTGCCTAAGTCGCCAAGTTTTTTGTGCAAACGACTATCTTGACAAGAATTGCATATTCCCGTGGTTTGAGCCTGTTTGCAGCCATTTTGCATTTTTTTGGCCTGCCATGCTGGTACAGCAAGATATCAGTTTTCAATTCGAACCGTCCATGTAGCTTGAAGAAACCCAACCACTCGACATGATTTTCCTTTAAGTAGCCATGATTTCCAGCAACATGTCATGAACAACATGTTTCTTTTTCAAAACCTATGAAATTTTGCATCCTTTTGTGTGTATTTTTTGAAGGGTCAATCAACAGCCACCGACAAACAAACAACATAATTTTACAACCTTGCATTTGTTGAAATATTTTTTTTGTGCGCTGTCCTGGGCGACTATTAAGGGGTGATACGTCCAGTGAACTGGGCATTTTCGAAAAGTTCGATCGAAAAAATCGAAGCCGCACACTGGGTTGGATGTTGGGTTCTAAAAAAAGGGTAGAAGTAACTTGAAGTGGTTTTCAACATGTTTGATATCGTAATTGCAAAACTATGCAATTCAGGCACGGCGGTGTTTTTCAAAGGACAATGTTGAACATAGCTTCGAAAATGCACTTCTTATACGTGGTCATTTTTCTAGGATACCTCAAATTGGATTGATGTCTGTTGCTAGATTTCTTGGGTCCCTAATTTATACTACCTACATTTGCCACTAGAAAATCACATGTGCCAACCTGACCCGGTGAAATCGTACAGGGATAGATCTACCATATCATACCATATCATGCCACATCATACTTACACTTCACATCACCATATCTACCATATCATTCCATATCAAACCATTTCATGCCATACCATTACAAGTCTCGCCGTGTCACACCAAATCATACCACATCATACCACACCAATACAAATCACACCATATCATTCCATATCTTTTCGAATCACATCACAATATCTATCGTCTAGCACCATATCATGCCATATCAAAACAAATCTCGCCATGTCACACCATATCATACCACGTCATACCATGTCATACCATATCAAAACAAATCACTTCGTATCAAACCGTATCATGCCATATCAGTACAAATACAAATCACGCCATGTCACATACTATCTTACCATATTATACCACATCATGCCGCGTCAGACCATATCAGTACAATTCACGCCATATCATACCATATCAATACGATATGGAATGATGTGGGTGATTTGTTCTGATATGGTATCGCCTGGCATGATATGGTATCATATGTCGTGATTTGCACTGATATGGTATGACGTGGCATGATGTGGTGTGATATGGAATACTATGGTGTGACATGGCGCGATTTCTATTGATATGGTATCAAATGGGTTAATACGACATGATATGGCATGATGCGGCGTGTTTTGTACTGATATGGTATGACGCGGTATGAAGTGGTATGATCTGGCGTGATTTGTATTGAGATGGCGTGATATGGTATGACATGGCGTGACTTGTATTGGTACGGTATGACGTTTGTATCATGTGGTATGATATGGTAAGATTTGGTGAGGCATGCCGAAGTTGGTATTGATATGGCATCATACGGCATTATGTGCCAAATATGGTGATGTGATGCCATACCATGACATCATACCATTATATTACAAATCACCCGGTATCATACCATGCCATGCCGCGTCATACCTTTTCATGCCATCTCATGCCATACCATACCCTCAAGCCACATCATATCACATCATACCACATCATACCATCTAAATGCAAATCACGCCACGTCATACCATATAATACCGCATCAATACAAATCATGTCATTTCATATCATGCCATAGCAGGCCTTATCATATGCATTCCATATCATGCCACTTCATACCATAGCATACCGTATGAATTCAAATCATGCCATGTCCTTTCATATCAATACAAATCACTCCCCGACTTTTTCATACCATGTCATGCCATATCACACACTAGCAGCCCTTGCCATTGAATATCATACCACATGCTTCCACGGCATGCCGCATCAAACTATGTCATACCATATCGTGCCACGCCATACCATATCAATTCAGATCACGCCATATTATACAATATCATTCCATTTCATCCCATATAATGCCATATCATTCCAAATCATACAAATCACTGCGCACCTTTCATATTGTATCATTCCATATCATGCGATATCATACCCTTTGGTGCAAGTCACCCGACACCATTCCGTTTGATACCATATCAAACCATTTCATACCATATGATGTCAGATTACACCGATACAAATCACGCCATGTCATTCCATATCAGACCATTTCAATACAGATCACTGCACGAAATCCATATCATACTAAAACGTGCCATATGACTGCAATTCACTCCACATCATTCCATCTAATACCATATCATTCCATATCCTACCTTCCCAATACAAAGCATTCCACATCATTGCAAACCATACCGTGTCGTAACCTGTCAATACCAATTAGGCCATGCCATTCCATTTCATACCATATGATACGATATTCATTCAAATTACGCCACATCAGTTCATTTAATTCCATGTCATACCATATCAAAGGGCATCATTGCACATCATACCATATCATACCATATCAATACAAATCACGCCATGTCATTCCATATCATTCCGGGTAATACCATATCCTTACAAATCAAGCCATGTAATTTCATACCATATTGTTTCAAAGCAAATCATTCCACATCATTCTTGTTTGCCATGTCCATACAAATCACGCCGCCTTATTCCATATCATACTTTTTCATACCACATGAGTACAAATCACAACATGTAATTCCATATCAGTACAAAGCATGTCAAATCATACCATATCAACAAAAATCACTGCACATCATTCCGCATCATGCCATACCATGTAATAGCATTTCAATACAAGTCACGCCGTGTCATTCCACATGGTACCGTAATATACCGCATCATTCCAGGCCATACCACATCATACCATACGATAAAATACCGTTTCATACCATATGAACAATAAACTCAGGTGCTATCCCCAACAGCTTGAAAGCTTCTGCTTCGTTTCATTTTTTTCACAGCGGATCTAGTTTTTGCAATGGTTGGTATTGGACGCCAGTTTCCGCTGTGCGCAAGCATCTCCAAAAGACATCACAAAAACACAAAACAAATTTCTCAGACATCTCAAAGACACCGACCAAACTTCTTAAACAGTTCAAAGATACAAAACAAAGTTCTCAAACATCTCAAAGACACAGAACAAACATCTCAAACATCTCAAACACCTCAAACTGTGTAGTAAAGGGATCTCATACGTGTACTTCATGAGAAAACTGACTTTCAAAGGTGCTGTAACGCATCCAAAGGACATTGATCTCACACGTATTGTCTGCATTTACAATCATCACAGTCAGTCTCTGAATGTCAGTGTGTGAAATACGGAGAAACGGGAAGCAAAACCACCATGTAGTATGATGTTGCACGCGGGCATATGAAACATTCCCATGAAAAGCTGCACCTATCCCTGGCCTCTGCGCCTTCCACCCACTGCCACCCATGCAGTTTACCGGAGTTTTCGCCCAGAATGTCGTGATGGTTCAATATGCCGCTGCAAGTTTCGTCGGTCATGTTGTGTTGAGTGGTTCTCACGCTGGCTTGTCCTGAGATTGTTCCCTTTGCCTTGCCATGTTGCTTGTCATATATTTGTTTTGGTGCGCGCAGCGCTTGATCGAACAGGCTATGCATCGAATTCAGCGTTGTCAGTTGCTTTCGCTTGCCAGTGCCTTTTGCAAATCTAGTTTTTACAATGATTGGTATATGGACATTAATCTCATACATGCGTTTCATGATAAAACTGTCTTTCTAAAGCGCTGTAACGCATCCAAAGCACATTGATCTCACGCGTGTTGTCTGCATTTACAATCATCACAATCAGTGAATGTCAGTGTGTGAAATACAGAGAAACGGGACACTAAGCAAAACCACTAATTTAGTCATGAAAAGGTTTTCGTGCATTGCGTACAATCGTTCTTTGATTCGAGGCCAATCGTATTACTCGTACATCTTTTACTGAGCCGCTGTCACTCATGTCTCTGCTGTTTTTAGCCCACGATGTCGTCATGGCTCGAGATGACTCTTCAAGTTTCGTGGGCCGTCTATTTGTCAATCGTCTGCAAGCCCGCGCTTGTTAAGATGCTAAGATTGCTGTCTTTACGTTGCCGTTTCGTTCCTTCAAAATTTTGTTTCGGTTTGCAGAGTGCTTGGTCTAACCATTTATTTATGCATCTTTTTTTTTGCCACACCCTCCCCCCCATCCTGCAAAGTAATTCTACTACAAGTATATGAGTGCGTCATATACTGCGTTTAAGTGCTCCTGCCCAAAAAAATCCTGCTTATGCCATTAAAAACATCCGAACCCTCTGGAGCTTCACAAAGATTCTGCACCCGAACTTTCCGGAACCTTACCGAGTATACACCTGCACCGGAACCTCGCCGGCTATCTGCATTGAAACCCTCTGAAACCTCACCAGGTATCTGCACCGGACCCCTCCGGAACCTCAACAGGTATCTCCACCGGAACCTTCCGGAACCCTTCGGAACCTTGCCCGGAACCTGGTGTTGAAGCTGCACAGGATCGCACCAGAGCTTTTCTGGGCTAAAGACCCCATAGCAAACTTTTGCTGTTGGGGAAAAAAGGATTCACATCAATCCATATCAATGCCTTTCACACAAATCACGCAATGTCACTCCAAATAATGCTATGTCAGATTCTATCATACCGACTTTTACCATATCATTACAAATCAGGCCATGTCATTTCATATCATACCACTTCTTGCCATTTATCATGTCATATCAATCCATATCATTACAAATCACGCCATGTCATTTCATATAATACAATTTCAAATCATAGTGATTATTTCATATCATAGCGAATCATTCCACGTCATGTCATTACAAATCACGCCATATCATCCCATATCATACCATATTTTACCATCAATCATGCCATATGATTCCATATCAATACAATTTAGCCGTGCATTTTTCTTCCCATACAATAACGCACCAATACAAATCACGCCATGTCATTTTCATGTTATCACGATGTCACTTCCATCTGGATTTGTCCTGCAAATCTTCTTGGGGAGGTTCAAAGTGGTCTCCCGGATCTTTCAATAAAAGGGTTGGAAGCACGCGAAAGGTTGTCAAGGGGTCGGAATAATTCGACCCTGCTACCTATGAAAATATATGGAAGCATCATGTGTGACAAATTTGATGGCAACATACATAAACAAACAGAACCATACAGGCATTGCACGTAGGCATGTCCATCAAGATCAGTACGATTGAGTTTCGCATTTGTCCAAAGTGCAGCAAACGTTGGTTTTGAAAGGATGCGCGTGGATGCGCGCAGCTTTGGTTGACCAGGCCTTTTTTTGATTATGTTTGTCTCCTGTTGCTCCGCTACATTATTCTGTCATGTATTAATTATACCTCTTATTGTTTGATAAAACTACAACTGACAGGGCCATGGGACTAACCCTGCCATCAGGTCTACAATCTGGAACGCGTGCGCAATGAAATCATTTTAAATCTGTAAGAAACATCACAAGGAGGCCCTTCGTGGCCAAATATTTTCAAAATAAGTCACCAAGAACTTCCCCGATTTTCAGAATGTCCAAACAGCCTTGGAACAGGGCAAAATTGCATACACCTGCGATGCTTGGGATGATGGAATGAGCCCCTCGTCTGATTTCAAGAGCGTTGATGAAGCATGGTGATTTAAACATGTTGTTTTTCTCTCACACGTGACCATTTTTCGAGATGTTTCCGCTTTGTTTCCTCAAGGTTTGGCTTATGAATTGCTGGTTGTATTGGGTATTTTCTTGCATCCTGGCCTTAAAGCGCCTTGGCCATGAAAATTATAAAGTGAAGAAATCGTGCCATCGGGAAATCCATTTGGAATGCTTCTGAAAGCTTTCCAGCAAGTGGCACCGTCTGGACCGGTGCGGGCGGACATTTCGTTCTTCGTTTCTAGCACAGGCATGGAGTCGTGCCGTGGCAAGCCCATGCAGGAGCACTGGAGAGGCACTGATGTTTCATAATACTTAAGGCTTAAGGATTTTCCCATATTTTCCCTGACTGCAAGGGAAAACATGAGTTGAACATTGAACAACAAATACAACAAACATGCCTCAGTCAAATCCTGAAAGTCTGCCTCTGATGTACCCACGCGTTTATGCGAGGGACTTGTTACATGTTACGAGCGTTGCAGCTTAGAGGCGGGGGATGTTTTTACCGCTCAGGAAACTCCCAACATTTGGGGCAACATTACGACGTTGGCGTCACATGAGCCCAAAACCGGTTTTTCAACTTCAAGATCAGGTCAATGCAGTGTCAACACAGGCACACATATGTCCATGTTTGATGTATGCTGCGAACATGTTGCGTTATTGAGGAATGGTACCACGCTAAATGGGTTCAATAAAACACGCGAAAGACCGCAACAAAACAAAAAAAAGATCCGCGTGTCGCGAGCAAGACATTCTGGCATTTGTGTCGCTGGATAATATAATTCAAAATTCCTTTGAATTTGAAACCAACAAGGGTTCCCCAATGGCACAGGATAGTTTCAATATAGGCTGAAAATAGGCTCGGCATCAGCCCTGTGGCACAATATGTCGCAATTCAGGCTTAAGATAGGCCGAAAACAAGACTGCCACAGGGATCCTAGACATGCCCGATCATTTTTGTAAATCGTCGAACCTATGCTTCAAATTGGTGCTCTGGCGTTGGGTGAAATCTGTATCCAAAAAGGTCCTGTTGGACAAAGATTTTCAGGCCGTTTTCAAATTTCCAAACTTAGGCTTATCATACCTTCTGGATATAGCCCTCAGGGCTTGAGGTTCCTGGTAGTTCTACATGTGGGACGCGGTTTTTATTGGACAGCGACACTGAATTACATCCTTAAGAAAACACATTGCCGAACCTTTAGGTCAGCTCAGTCCCGGGTCCAGCAACGGTCAACTCCTCAAAGCCGATCCAATCGGTCAACTCTGTCCTAGGTATGCCATCATTGTGGCAGACATCGCCAACATTTCTATCGAGCTGTGCGAGTTCAAAGTCTTGTGCACGCATGCGCTCAAGCAGGTGTCTTGGCCAAATTTTGACCCAATAGATGAGTTGCAATTGCATCAATATGTTTCTCAATTCATTGAATGTTAATGTTCATTTGCCAATTATTTCCGAATCCCAAATCCTGTGACAAGTGTGACAACTCGAGACTGGTGTCAGGTTTTGCTCTGCATCGGAGCGGTCACTTGCATTTCCATCATCTTCGCCTTTGCAATCTCCAGCATGACCCGGGAGGCAGTGTGGTTGCAAGGTCTCAGCTCAGGATTTTTCAGGATGTCTCATAGTACTTGGTTTAAACCATAAGGTTGCAGTTCGCATCAATTCACATCAATGCGCATCAATTCGCCCTTTTCAAACCTATTGAAAATGAAATCTCTTCAATCCAAAGTATCAAAAATTGACCCAGTTTCTCAAAAGGCGAGAGAAGATTCTGCAGCATGGTTACGATCAAGAGCAGGGAAAAAGTCAGAAGACACATAGAAGACACAAAGATGTCACTTTTCTTCCAAGCCCAACATCCAAGGCCACAATGTTGTCAAACAACGATCCTTGGCAGAGCTGCATGAGATGGAACACAAAATACATTCAAATCATTTCAAATCTATGCTCAGAGGACGTTGAGCTGAGGCGTCAGGCTTGTCAAGTATGCACTACGTCAGGTGTGTGTTTCGCAGCTTCGCATTTCCTTTATGTAGTTCTTTCATGCTCTTTCAGACGAATTTTGGATGTCTTGGCTCTTGCTTTCTGGGCAGTGCACAAGGCTTTTGAAGCTGATGGAATCACCAATAAACCCGGCAATAAGCAGGTTAACGATTAACCACCCAGGAAGCAGGCATGAACCAAACAAACGCTTCATGCAGTGGAGGGTTCTTCTTCATTCTAGAGATCTCATTTGGTCCTTCTTGACCCTTTGATATGATGGGAATAGACATGAATGATATACATATACAGTACAGTGTATAGATATACATTACGCATATGCTTGGATAGCTGGATAGGTGGATGGATGGATGGATCGATGGATAGATAGATAGATTGATTGATAGATTGATTGATTGATTGATTGATTTCCACAATGAGGGATTTGCACTTTGCGGGCACTTTTTTGCTGGAGACTAATGTGCGAAATGCCGTTTCACTCTGATTCAAGGATTTCACCGAAATGGGACGCACAATGACCGCTTTGGTGCAATTGGCTGTGGGTATCATGGATATGGAGTCTTGGAAATCCTTAGAAATTCTTGGACGTGCGCTGCGCGTGGCGTTCTGCAAGTTTAATTTGGCTTGGGATCCTGCACCGGCGGCGCAGTGAAAGACCTTTGTTTCAGCGGTGAACTGCAGCTTAGCCAGCCTTCATTGCATCAAATGGCAGTATGAATTCTTGTTCAGAATCCGGCCACAGCGTTCAGCAACTGGGTTCTACTGTAGTATATAAATTTAGGCAGTTCCTCGGATACTTTTGAGATGCTGTGCTTTGCCATGCTCAGAGTGGCAAAGGAGAAAGTCAGCAGCATTTCGGGAGAAAGTCCTTATCTTCTCGCTGTGCCTGGGCTTGAGATGATGGTCTGAGTATCATGTCTTCACGCTATATTGGAGCGAGGCAAAGTGACGTTGACTGAAGGAAGAGGATTGAGGGTACGGGTGACACGAGTTGTCGCTTATGGATGAATCTGCTTGAAGGCAGCATGCATTTGCATTTTCAGCTAGTTTTCACTCGGGGGAGTGCTTCAGATTGCAAATTGCTTAGGTCCTTGTGGGCTACATGCTTGTTGTTTATAGTTTCTTCTTCAATCTCCTGGTGTCGTGCCATGGCTTAACGCGGCTCAAGATGCAGCTCAACAGGTGATGCGATGCTAAAAATAGATGCGACATGATGCGACATGGAATTCATGGCATCAAGCCACTTACCTCTAAAAGTTTTGATTTGAGCCTCCATGAGTTTGCATGAGTGCGCAAGCCATTTTTGCCAGTGAAATCTGCCAGGCAGTTCTGCGGTGTCTACGCTGACTTGGCAGAAGACATCCAAGGATATGCGATGTCATTTGGCTGAAGTGCTAAATTTCTATGACATCTCAAGCTCGCAACCTTAGTCACCAAGACATTTTGCCAATAATACGGTTCCGTCATTTTTCCGCGCTTTGCCCATCACTGATTTGTCATTTGTTTAAGCATCTTCCAGGGGTTTGTTTGTGTCTGAGCAACTGCCTAAGATCTAGTTGTGTACTCACTTTTCTGAAGGGCCTGGCATGAGAGAGGACAAGAATTTCAGTGCAACATAATGTAAATTATGTGGAAGGTATTTCATCACACTCATGGTGGTAAAAAAAGATGTGAAACACTGTCAGCACACATCGCCATGGATACTTCGCAGTTTGACGGTCGCCATGGTCATTCTCATTTGTTTAGGGTTTTGGTGGCCAGGCTTGCCAGGGGAGAAGTCATTTTGGACACGCTCAAGGCAGCTGAGCGATGCTGAGCACAATCAAAATGATCTGAATAGCATTCAAGACATGGTTACCTAAACAAGGCAAAAACAAAGCCGAAAAGGACAAGACTTGTGTTGTTTTACGTGGAAAATTAAAGTTAGGATATTTGGATCGCATATATAATAAAATAAGTATAAATATATGGATGAACGCCCCCGTGTTTAAAGAAGAAAGGGGCTGAATAATCTTCCGCCGCAGCTTTGGCTTCAGCGCCAATGGGAGAGTCGGCTCTAGGAGCTAGACTTTCCTGTCGTTGCCGAAGTT
>Ga0126342_10020907_pt1 | contig 10962 bp, 8 predicted proteins | sample Cyp1metagenome_FD_92528 | JGI IMG/M metagenome (GOLD analysis project Ga0126342, IMG submission 92528) | Coral microbial communities from Lord Howe Island, Old Settlement Bay, Australia - Cyphastrea 1 metagenome | ecosystem: Host-associated > Invertebrates > Cnidaria > Coral ... | reverse complement strand
CTGTGAAAAAGCTGCTCTGTGTAAAAGGCTTCTCTGTGTAAAAGCCTCTGTGTGTGCAAGCTTCTCTGTGTCAAGACTTCTTTGTGTAAAGATTTCTCTGTGTAAAAACTACTCTGTGTAAAAACTTCTGTGTGTAAAAGCTTTCCTGTGTAAACGCCTCCGTGTGTAAAGGCTCCTCTGTGTAGACCCGTCTGTGTGTAAAAGTTCCTTTGTGTAAAGGTTTTTTTTGTGTAAAAGCTTCTGTGTGTAAAAGTTTCTGCGTGTAAAAGGTTCTGTGTGTAAACGTTTCTGTGTAAAAGCTTCTGTGTATTAAAAAACCTTATGTAAAAGCTTCTGTGTAAAAAAGCTCCCCCGTGTGTACAAGCTTCGCTGCGTAAAAGCTGCTCTATGTAAAAGTTCCGTGCGCCGTAAAGTTGTCTGTTGTAAAACATCCTGTGTGTGAACGCCTTTGTGTGTACAAGATTCTGTGTGCAAAAGCTCCTCTGTGTAAAGACTTCTCTGTGTAAACGCGTCTGTGCGTAAAGGCTCCTCTGTGTAAAGATTTCTCTGTGTAAACGCGTCTGTGCCTGAAAGCCTCTCTGTGTAATCTGTGTAAGACTTCGCTGTGTAAAAGCTAGTTTGTGCAAAAGGTTCTGTGCGTAAAAGGCTTCTGTGTGCAAAAACTCCTCTGTGTAAAGACTTATCTGTGCAAACCCGTCTGTGCGTAAAAGCTCCTCTGTGTAAGGCTTCTCGGTGAAAGCAGTTTCTGTGTAAAAGCTTCTGTGTGTAAAAGCTTTCCTGTGTAAAACTTTCCTTGTGCAAAAGCCTCTGCGTGTAAAAACTTCTCTGTGTAAAGGCTTTTGTGAAAACGCTTCTGTGTGTAAAAGCTGCTCTGTGTAAAAGTTTCAGTGCGCCGTAAATGCTTCTGTGTGTAAAACTTCCTGTGTGTAAACGCGTCTGTGTGTAAAAGTTTCTGTGTGTAAAACTCCTTTTTGTAACTCTGTGTAAAGACTTCTCTGTGTAAAAGCAACTCTGCGTAACAGCTTCTGTGTGTAAAGGCATCTGTGTGTAAACGCATCCGTGTGTAAACACTCCTGTGTAAACGCGTCTGTGTGTAAAAGCTTCTGTGTAAACGCTTTTTTGCGTAAAAACTTCCGTGTGTAAGAGCTTCTCTGTGTAAAGGCTTTCCCGTGTAAAAGCATCTGTGCTTAAAAGCTTCCATGTTTAAAGCCCCTCTGTGTGTAAACGTTTCTGTGTGTAAAAGCTTCTATGTGTAAAAGTTTCTTTGTGTAAAAGCGTCTGTGTGTAAAAGCTCCTCTGTGTGTGCAAGCTTCTCTGTGTAAAAGCTCCTCTGTGTAAAGACTTCTCTGTGTCAAAGCCTCTGCGTGTACAAGCTTTTCCGTAGCTTCTCTGTGTGAAAGCCTCTGTGTGTGTGTGCAAGCTTCTCTGTGTCAATACCACTCTGTATAAAGACTTCTCTGTGTAAAAACTTCTGTGTGTAAAACCATTCCTGCGTAAAAGTTTCTCTGTGTAAAAGATTCTGTGTGTAAAGTCCTCCCTGTCTACACGCTTCTCTGTGTAAAAGATCCTCCGTGTAAAGCTCCTCTGTGTAAATCTCCTCTGTGTAAAAACTGCTCTGTGTAAAACCCGTGCCAACAGCTCCGCATTTTCAGTGCCGCTTCCTCCCAGCAGAGCTCTTCCCAAGCTATTTTCCCACCTGTCCGTTCACGCTGATGCATATCCTGTGCTTGGGTTATCGTTTAGTTTGCTTCGCTGCAAAGGGAGCGAAAACCAAGCATCGACGGACAGAACGCCGAGCAAAATGAAAACGCCTCCAGCAGAGAACTTTTTCCCATGCATGTCCGGCATGTCCCTTTGCCCAGCGTTTAGACACCGTTTGAGAAGTCTTTGGCGCCAGTTTTTGGGGACAATCGTGTTGATGCTGTTGATGGAATTTGTCCTGAAAAATCCGTGCCAACAGCTCTGCTCTTTTAGTCTCGCTCCCTGCCAACGAAGCTATGCATGTCCCATGGGCCAGGGTTTGGAAACTTTGGCAGGTCTTGGGCGCACAGTTTTTCGTAACAATCGTATTGATGAAATTTGTCCTGAAAAACCCGTGCCAACAGCAGTGCATTTTTAGTGTCGCTCCCTGCCAGCGAAGCTATGCATGCTGTCCCATCGCCCAACGTTTGCATACCGCATGAAATAAAGTCTTGGGCGCACAGTTTTTCGGGACAATCGCATTGATGGAATTTGTCTTGAAAACCCGTGCCAACAGCTCTGCTTCTCAGTATATGTCGCTTCCTCCCAACCGAGCTCTCCCCAAGCCATTTCCCACGATCTACTTTCCGTCCACCCTCTCATCGCTTCCGTATCGCTCCTTCCCAACGGAGCTCTCCTCATGCTATTTCCCACGGTCACCTTGTCGTCGCTTCCGTACCGCTCCTTACCAACGGAGCTCTCCCCCCATTCCCACGGTTTCCCCTCCGTCCACCCTATCGTCGCTTCCATCTGGCTCCTTCCTGCTATAGCGGAGCTCTCCCCATGCTATTTCACACGCTTTCCCGGCATTTAACCTTGTCGTCGCTTCCGTACCGCTCCTTCCCCACGGAGCTCTCCCCAAGCTATTTCCCACGGTTTCCCTTCCGTCCACCCTGTCGTCGCTTCCATCTCGTTGTTTCTTCCCAACGGAGCTCTCCCCAAGCCATTCCTCACGATTTCCTCTCCGTCCACCCTATCGTCGCTTCCATCTTGCTCCTTCCCAACGGAGCTCTCCCCATTCTATTTCCCACGGTTTCCCGTCCGTCGACCTCGTCGTCGCTTCCGCACCGCTCCTTCCCAACGGAGCTCTGCAGGCCCAAGCTATTTCCCACGGCTTCCCTTCCGTCCACCCTGTCCTCGCTTCCCTCGGGTCCTTCCCGACGGAACTCTCCCCAAGCTATTTCGAACCCACGGTTTCCCCTCCGTCCACCTTGTCGTCGCTTCCATCTCGCTCCTTCCCCACGGATTTCTCGCCAAGCTATTTCTTACGGTTTCCTTTCCGTCCACCCTCTCATCGCTTCCGTATCGCTCCTTCCCAACGCGGAGCTCTCCCCAAGCTTTTTCCCACGCTTTCCCTTCCGTCCACCCTGTCGTCGCTTCCATCTCACTCCTTCCCCACGGCACGGAGCTCTCCCCATGCTATTTCCCACGGTTCCCCTCCGTCCACCTTGTCGTCGCTTCCGTATCGCTTCTTCCCAACAGAGCTCTCCCCAAGCTATTCCCCACGGTTTCCCCTCCCTCCACATATATGTTCGCTTCCGTATCGCTCCTTCCCAACGGAACTCTCCCCTATTTCCCCTTCCCTCTCCCCTGCCGTCGCTTCCGTTGGGAAGGAGCGATCCGGAAGTGATGACAAGGTGGACGGACGGGAAACCGTGGGAAATAGCATAGGGAGAGAAGGAGCGATAAGGAAGCGACGACAAGGTGGACGGAAAGGAAATCTCGTGGGAAATAGCTTCGGGAGAGCTCCGTTGGGAAGGGGCGATACGGAAGCGATGACAGGGTGGATGGAAGGGAAACGGTGGGAAATAACACGGGGAGAGCTCCGTTGGGAAGGAGCGAAATGGAACCGTGGGAAATAGCTTGGGGAGAGCTCCGCGGGGAAGGAGCGAGATGGAAGCGACGATAGGGTGGACGGAGGGGAAACCGTGGGAAATAGCTTGGGGAGAGCTCCGGTGGGAAGGAGCGAGATGGAGGTGGACGGGGGGGAAGCCATGGGAAATAGCTTGGGGAGAGCTCAGTGGGGAAGGAGCGAGATGGAAGCGACGACAGGGGGGACGGAAGGGAAACCGTGGGAAATAGCACGGGGAGAGCTTCCTCTCCGTCCACCCAGTCGTCGGTTCCATCCGTTCCCTCCCCACGGACCTCTCCCCAAGCTATTTCCCACGGTTTCCCCTCTGTCCACCCTCTCGTCACTTCCGTATCGCTCCCTCGCGGCAAGTGCAACTAAACGAGAACCCAAGCATTGAAGATGCTTTTGGGAAAAGAAGAAGAAAAAGAGAGGGAGAAGAGCTTGCGGGTCTCCTGCTATGCAGGATTGCAGCTAAACGCTTGTAAAAACTGCGACAAAGGTGGTTTTTGAGCATATGGTGCACTCTTGTGTGTGTGTGTGGGGTTGGTGGTTGCTAAACTCATTGCAATGGCGGGCATGACTCTTTCATGTCGTTGATTTCATGCCATTTCACTGGCAACTGAAACTGGCTCATTCGTTGATGCACCTCACAACCTTGATCTCTCATTGTTTCTGCATCCCACAAACATTCCTATAAGCCAATGATGGTCTTCTAGTCATTGTTTCAGAAATAACGCCCCAGTACGAAAGGGCACTATCCGGTATCTCAAAAAAGGCGCGGGCACAACAAGGAATGTTTGAAACCAACAAGGCAAAAAGTGACATTTGAAAAACCAAACTGCCTTCACATGCGCGATGCTTAGCTCTTGTTCTTCGGAAGAATAGGCCGCCTTAGAAAGCAGCATGAACAGATTGGAGAAATCAAGCGACAAACATGACACTATACCTCTCTCTCTCCATCGCCATCTCAGGAGATCATGACACTATATCAAATCTCCCCAATTATTTCAAAACTGGTTGTGAGTTTGGGAATCTTACAACATCACCTCTGGCTATTGGAGTTGGTCCCCGAAACGCAAAGATGTGAGTGATGTTCAATTTCAACATTATTCACCACAAGATCGAATACATTTGAATACAACATCTATGGTAGGCAGAGAAAACATCAGAAAACAACATCAGCACGGGCCCGTCCAAGCGACATGCACATACCCCGCAATACACCCGGTCCCCGTCTGCACCAAAGGCAAGGTGAATTGCGAGCGGTTGTTGCCAGTCACCACGTCCTGGGCGGCAGAGTTTTACCAATGAAGGGCCCAAACGACTTCAAAGGCACTTTTGGGTTTTGTCTGGAGCATGTTCCTTGCATTCGTGCTGGACTTGCCTCACATGTATAGCTGAGGAACTTGCTATAAAATATCTATGAAGGACTCAAATCTCCAAAATTATTGGCAGGAGCACACATGTACAACCGATGTGGATGGGCGGATGGATGACTGTTTTGGATTTCCGGACGCACGCGTGCATCAATGCGTCTCTACACATGTATATATGCGAAGATGAAAGTATATAAAATGACAAACTGAGTAATTTGAATATTATATGTATATCTACATGACTCTACATGCTCACCGTTTAATATGTGCATATAGGCAAATATTGCTATATCGCGTATATCAATACAGAAAGATGGATGGATAGATACACAGAAAGATAGGTATACAAACAGAAACAAAAAGCAAGTAGACACAAGTAAATACGAGCAGATAAAAATACCAAGCAAATACGAGCAAATTAATTGTTTTAAAATATATGTATGTGATATATCAAAAATAGATACACATTATCGAAGGAAGTTGAGAAGTCAAACTTCCGACAATACGGACAGATGAAAAAGCAGACGTGGAAAAAAGTCAGAGAAGAGAAGAAGAAAGAAGATCAGAAAAAGAGAAAGAGTCAGCAGAAAGAAGATGCCGGTGCGCGAAAAGGTAGAAAAGTCGCGAGTCACTGAATACTGTGTTTTTTTCCCGAGAGCGTCTGAGAGAAGGGTACTTCTAATAGTGGGGGTCTGTCAAATATTTTCACATCTTCACATCTTCTCATCCTCACATCTTCACATCTTCTCATCTTCACATCTTCACATCTTCTCTTCTTCACATCCTCACATCTTCACATCTTCTCATCTTTTCATCTTCAGATCTTCTCATCTTCTCATCTTCACATCTTCACATCTTCACATCTTCTCATCTTCACATCACATCTTCACATCTTCACATCTTCACATCTTCACATCTTCTCATCTTCATCTTCACATCCTCACATCTTCACATTCTCTATTGCCTTCTTCATCTTCTCATCTTCACATCTTCTCATCTTCACATCACATCTTCACATCCTCACATCTTCACATTCTCTCTTGCTCTCTTGCCCTCTTGCTCTCTTGCCACCTTGCTCTCTCCTTCTTTTCTATTTCTCTCTTAAGGCGCGGGGAAGTGCCAACGAGACGGCACGAAACGCAACCATTTCGCACGAAATGAGGTTCGATCGCCAAAAACAAAGTTGTGATTTACAACGCGTCCGGCGCAACGCTTTCGCACGCAATGAAATTCGATCGCCAAAAACTGATGAAAAGTTGCGATTTGCAAAGCGTCCGGCGCAACCCTTTCGCACGAAATGAGGTTCGATCGCCAAAAACTGATCAAAAGTTGCGATTTGCAAAGCGTCCGGCGCAACCCTGTCGCACGAAATGAGGTTCGATCGCCAAAAACTGCGGTAAAGTTGCGATTTGCAAAGCGTCCGGCGCAACCCTTTCGCACGAAATGAAGTTCGATCGCCAAAAACTGATGAAAAGTTGCGATTTGTAAAGCGTCCGGCGCAACGCCTTCGCACGAAATGAGGTTCGATTGCCAAAAAAAGAAGTAAAGTTGTGATTTGCAACGCGTCCGGCGCAACCCTTTCGCACGCAATGAGGTTCGATCGCCAAAAACTGCGGTAAAGTTGCGATTTGCAACGCGTCCGGCGCAACCTTTTCGCATGAAATGAGGTTCGACCGCCAAAAACTGAGGTAAAGTTGCGATTTGCAAAGCGTCTGGCGCAACCCTTTCGCACGAAATGAGGTTTGATCGCCAAAAACGATGGTAAAATTGCGATTTCACGCATCCTTTATAGCAACGCTTCGAACTCTTCTGTGTGTAAAAGCTTCTGTGTGTCAAAGTGTTCGTGTGTAAAAGCTTCTGCATGTAGAAGTGTATGTGTGTAAAAGTGTCTGTGTATAAAAGCTTCTGTGTGTAAAAGTGTATGTGTGTAAAAGTCTCTGTATGTAAAAGCTTCTGTGTGTCAAAGCGTCTGTGTGTAAAAGGGTCTGCGTGTAAAAGCTTCTGTGTGTAAAAGCTTCTGTGTGTAAAAGTCTCTGTGTGTAAAAGCTTCTGTGTGTAAAAGTGTCTGTGTGTAAAAGTCTCTGCGTGTAAAAGCTTCTGTGTGTCAAAGCGTCTGTGTGTAAAAACGTCTGTGTGTAAAAGCTTCTACGTCTATGTGTGCGCGTGTCTGTGTGTGAAAGCGTCTATGTGTAAAAGCGTCTGTGTGTAAAAGCGTCTGTGTGTAAAAGTTTCTGTGTGTGAAAGCTCCTATGTGCAAAAGCTTCTGTGTGCAAAAGCTTCTGTGTGTGAAAGCTTCTGTGTGTAAAAGTCTCTGTGTGTGAGAGTGTTTGTGTGTAAAAGCGTCTGTATGTAAAAGGGTCTGCGCGTAAAGGCTTCTGTGTGTAAAAGCTTCTGTTTGTAAAAGTCTCTGTGTGTAAATGCGTCTGCGTGTAAAAGCTTCTGTGTGTAAAAGCATCTGTGTGTAAAAGCTCCTGTGTGTAGAAGCGTCTATGTGTAAAAAGCGTCTGTGTGTAAAAGCGTTTGTGTGTAAAAGCTTCTGTGTGTAAAAGTGTCTGTGTATAAAAGCTTCTGTGTGTAAAAGTGTATGTGTGTAAAAGTCTCTCTGTGTAAAAACTTCTGTGTAAAAGCGTCTGTATGTAAAAGGGTCTGCGTGTAAAAGCTTCTGTGTGTAAAAGCTTCTGTGTGTAAAAGTCTCTGTGTATAAATGCGTCTGCGTGTAAAAGCTTCTGTGTGTAAAAGCTTCTGCGTGTAAAAGCTCGTGTGTGTAGAAGCGTCTGTGTATGTCTGTGTCTAAAAAGCGTCTGTGTGTAAAAAGCGTCTGTGTGTAAAAGCTTCTGTGTGTAAAAGCGTCTGTGTGTAAAAGCTCCTGTGTGTAAAAGCTTCTGTGTGTAAAAGCTTCTGTGTGTAAAAGCTTCTGTGTGTAAAAGCTTTTGTGTGTAAAAGCGTCTGTGTGTAAAAGTCTCTGTGTGTGAAAGTGTTTGTGTGTAAAAGTCTCTGTGTGTAAATGCATCTGCGTGTAAAAGCGTCTGCAAAAGCTCCTGTGTGTAGAAGCGTCTGTGTGTAAAAAGCGTCTGTGTGTAAATGCGTCTGTGTGTAAAAGCTTCTGTGTAAAAGTGTCTGTGTGTGTGTAAAGGCGTCTGTGTGTAAAAGTCTCTGTGTCTGAAAGTGTTTGTGTGTAAACGCGTCTGTGTGTAAAAGTGTCTGTGTGTAAAAGCGCCTGTGTGTAAAAGCTTCTGTGTGTAAAAGCTTCTGTGTGTCAAAGTGTTCGTATGTAAAAGTGTCTGTGTGTAAAAGCTTCTGTGTGTAAAAGCTTCTGTGTGTAAAAGTGTCTGTGTGTAAAAGCGTCTCTGTCTAAATATATGTGTGTGTAAAAGGTTCTGTGTGTAAAAGTGTCTGTGTGTAAATGCGTCTGCGTGTAAAAGCTTCTGTGTGTAAAAGCGTCTGTGTGTAAAAGCTCCTGTGTGTAAAAGCGTCTATGTGTAAAAAGCGTCTGTGTGTAAAAGCGTTTGTGTGAAAAAGCTTCTGTGTGTAAAAGTGTCTGTGTATAAAAGCTTCCGTGTGTAAAAGTGTATGTGTGTAAAAGTCTCTCTGTGTAAAAACTTCTGTGTGTAAAAGCGTCTGTATGTAAAAGGGTCTGCGTGTAAAAGCTTCTGTGTGTAAAAGCTTCTGTGCGTAAAAGTCTCTGTGTGTAAATGCGTCTGCGTGTAAAATCCTCTGTGTGTAAAAGCTTCTGTGTGTAAAAGCTCGTGTGTGTAGAAGCGTCTGTGTGTAAAAAAGCGTCTGTGTGTAAAAGCGTAAAGTGTTTGTGTGTAAAGGTCTCTGTGTGAAAAAGTCTCTGTGTAAAAGCGTCTGTGTGTGAAAGTGTTTGTGTGTAAAAGCGTCTGTGTAAAAGCGTTTGTGTGTAAAAGCGTCTGTGTGTAAAAGCGTCTATGTGTAAAAGTGTCTGTGTGTAAAAGCGTCTGAAAAAAAAAGGTCTGTGTGTGAAAAAACTATACGAAGGATACGATGCAAACTATTGTCTTGTACTTGCAAAATATTGTACTCTTCTCGTCTGCTTATAATAGATCTTTAATATATTGTCTTGAAATATAGTGTCTCAACATTAACAACAGAAGACCCTGCTCCTCTACGCTCTCGGGCCATCCGTCGTCTAGTTCTATGTTTTGTGGAAAAGGAGGCTCGCTAAAGTGGCGGGTGCGGAGCCATCTGGCCAGATGAGAGATGAAAAATTGCACGCCGTTGTGGCGAAAAACTGTCGGGTTCGGAGCACTTTTGGAAATTGAGATGTTGAAAAATGCACGCCGTTGTGGCGAAACACATGTCGAAGTGAAAAAGTGCAAAAACTGACGGCCTCAGCTTTTGGAAGTTGAGTTGTTGAAAAAGTGCACGCCATTGTGGAACAAAGCAAATTTCGAAGTCAAAATGCGCCTCAGTCTCGGAGCTCGTTTGGAAGTTGGGATGTTGAAAAAGTGCACGCCGCTGTGGCGCAAAGCACATGTCGAATATTGTCGAATCATGTCGAAGTCAAAATAGTAAAAGCACCACATGCACCGACCAGTTTTGGACGTTGAAGCGTTTTTCGTGGCAGGCGCAAGGGATTCTGCACCTTGCCAAAAGTGAGCAGAACGTGAGGGTTTTGTAGCAGCTTCAAAAACGTTGGCGGCGTGGGACCTTTGAAGAGTCTCTGATAGGCTCTGCAAAGATGCATCTCGCATGGCAGACGCAGTACAAGAGACACATGAGTCAGAAATGTTCTGCGCTGATTTCCTGGGAATGGTTGTATTTTGCCGAATCAGATCTTGAGGTTTGCTTGGGTGGTTTTGCGTGACAGGCGCGGCACTTCGTATCACTTGGCATCACTTTTTCGTGGCAGGCGCATTACTTTAAACACTTGGAGTGGCAAAATTGCAAAAACACATCGGTACGAGGCTGTCAGCTTTGCACTCAACTTTCCATTGTTGAAGGAGGTCTCGCAGAATAACTGCGTTTTAGATGTTGTCAACTTCGCAAAGTGGGAAAGTCTCGCTGAATAGCCTCGTTTTGGATGTTGTCAACTTCGAAAATTGACGAAGTCTGGCAGAATTGCTTCGTTTTTAACGTTGTCAAGTTCAAAAATTGAGGACGTCTCGCAGCATGGCTGCGTTTTTTGATGGTCTCAAGTTCAACACTTGAGGACGTCTTGCAGAATAGCTTCGTTTTCAAGCTTGCAGATAGAGAAACAGATAGATCGACAGAGAGGTGGATAGATAAACAAACAGATAGATAGACAGACAGAGAGATAAATAGATAGACAAACAACTACACCTACAACTATAATTACCGCTAAACTACAATACTCTAAAACTACCCTTACAACAGCAACTACACTACAACTAACACTACGAGTACAACTACAACTACAGCTATGCTGCAACTAACACTACTATTACAAATCGAACTTCAGCTACAAGTACAAGCTACCAGTACACTACAGCTAGAGCTAGAGCTACAGCTACAACTACGCTACAACGACAAGTTCCAGCACAAGTACAAGTACAATTTCAACTTGAACTGCGCTACAGCAACAGCTACAACTACAACTACCACAACGCTACAACAACTACTACAGCCACAGCTACAAGTACAACTCCAACTGCACTACCTACAGCTACAACTACAACTACAACTACCACTACACTACAGCTACAACGACTACAACTACTGCTACTGCTACTGCTACTGCTGCTACTGCTACTGCTGCTACTACTACTGCTGCTGCTGCTGCTACTGCTGCTGCTGCTACTGCTGCTGCTACTGCTGCTGCTACTGCTACTGCTACCACTACACACTACTGTACATTCAGGAGTTGTGGGTGGGGTGACCACTGCAACCACTGGAAAGACCACAACTCCAGCCACCTCTCGGTCCATCAGTGGATTCGCCCTGTCGTCCATGCATCACAAAAATTCACCTCTCCTATAGTTGTCTATATTTGAAACTTCCGCCACCGCTTTG
>Ga0126342_10020906_pt1 | contig 10962 bp, 8 predicted proteins | sample Cyp1metagenome_FD_92528 | JGI IMG/M metagenome (GOLD analysis project Ga0126342, IMG submission 92528) | Coral microbial communities from Lord Howe Island, Old Settlement Bay, Australia - Cyphastrea 1 metagenome | ecosystem: Host-associated > Invertebrates > Cnidaria > Coral ... | reverse complement strand
CATATATTAACATATATTAACATATACTAACATATATTAACATATATTAACATATATTAACATATATTAACATATATTAACATATAACATATATTAACATATATTAACATATATTAACATATGTTAACATATGTTAACATATGTTGACATATAACATATATTAACATATAACATATCTTAACATATATCAACATATATTAACATATATTAACATATACTAACATATATTAACATATAACATATATTAACATATATTAACATATATTAACACCTTAAAGACATCTAAAGACTGGAATGCACTTCTGGAAACAGACATTGCAAATCTGGTTGCTGGGTTGAAATATTCTGGCGTGTTGTCTCAGAATGGGGGATGCCTCCAGTAATGCACAAAAACGGGATGTGACATCATGTGTAGTAGTGGATTGGTGGTCTCAGATTTGCCAAAGCAATTTTTCAAGATCTGCAAACAGCTCCCAACATTGGAATTCTGGTAGATTGGCCAACATATCAATGAAAAAAAACAAACGACTGTCAGATTTCGAACAGCAGATGTCGGAATTGGTGATAGTTGGCTAATACCTTGACTACTGTGGAGCACCTTTGAAACCATCCCGGGATGCCTCAGGATCTGGTCTTTAGCAGCTGTGGTAGCCTTGTCTCTGGCACACCGGATGGTGGTTTTCGCGACCAGCAGGGTCTTCTGAGACTTGTGCAGGTGCTCGGAATTTTGAGGACACTCAGTGTACAGTCTCTGATACATTGTCACTATGAATACTACTGCATATCTACACGGGCTACCTGCTACAAATGGGAAATGGCTTCATAAAAAAAAACAACAACAACCCTTTGTTTTAGATTGAATGCTGTTCGATCAGACAATTCCCCATGGTGTTGTGCTATCTACCAGAGTGCGTTGGGTACCCCCAATGCAGTGGTTTATCATCCTTTTCCTCTAATCGAATAGACACAAGCGAGGGTGACCAATAAATGATTGAGATGCGTCCTGGGACGCATCGTGGTTGTTGCCGGTTAAGATTCGCCCTATAAGCCATGTTTTTTTTGGGAGGTTGACCGATTTTTTGTCGCTTGGTTGAATCTTAACCCGAATTAAAACTCCATTCTCAGACACACAAAAACCCAAATATCATATTCTGTTAGTTATACACTTATAGTAGTTATACATCCATATAACATATTAAAGAAGTTTAAAGAACATAATATGGTTACATCCCACTCACTTTTCTTACTTTACCACACCCTATTTTCCAGCCCATGTTCAATCTGCGAAACCTCGGTAGGTGGTGCGAGTCCCATTGCTGCCTGACATGGACGAAGATGAGGTGGCTGATGTCCTCTACGACACAGCAGCTCGACCTAGCGAGCTGCTGAGATTTCGCTTGAAATTGGCCTACAAGGTGGTGCCCCATAGTTCGTTAGCTAAGTTGGTTTATAACTCCCATAACTATGGTTTATGGCAGATATAACTATAGTTAATGGGGCTTATAAACCCACTTATAACTGGGGGACCTCACATTGTAGTTTTTTGGAGAAAACACGAAGGAAAAGCTGAGATTCTTCCTATAGGATTTTAGGATTGGATTGTGCATCTGGCGAACTTTGCTGGAGTCCAAGAGTGAGTTAGTAGCCTCTGGTAATTTGTTACATAGCTAGTGAACATCACCATTTATAGTGGAATTTTTCCTTGAAAAATGGTGATTGTCCATAGTTATGTAAACGTTTACCAGAGGGTATATCCAAACATGACCATTTTCTCATGGAAAAGAAGGACACTTATTTTCTAGAGCCGTTGGATTTGCGGGGACCCCACTGCCAGGGTGCCCGCTGAACTTTTCAGGGTAGCGAATCATGATTTGGCCATATGGGGGTTTCCATAAATGGAGGATCCCCAAGCTCGCTGGATGGTTTACAATGGAAAATCCATCTATAAATAGATGATTTAGAGGTACCACCCATTTTTAGGACCCCCCCCATATATATATACATATATATATATATCTTCATAGGCAATATCGACATGTTTCTGCATATTAGATATGGATCTCCAGCAGAAGTCTGCGAAGAGTCGAGTCTTTTAACAGTATCACCTGTGGGGTACCAGATGGAAAAGTCATGTTCCATAATTTGCAATGTTTTTTTTTTCCATGTAACATGTATACAATAGATACTTAATTCTATACTACAGATATACTATAGCTATACTATAGATATACGTATATCTGTAGTATAGCTATAGTATAGCTATAGTATATCTAAAGTATTTCCATGTAACATGTAAACATATTTTAATCGGACTTTGCTTTTCCGACTCTGTTTCTGAGTCAGCAAAAAATGCGCGAAATTCGGGGCTAGAAATTTTGCCATTGCCCAGGTGCATTAGAATCTCGAAGTTGTGTCTTCAAAACCATTTTTTTCAACAGGTGATACACATAACTATGGGACAGTCTTAGATGGGTAGAAACTATATATATATATAATCCTTTAGTCTTTTGGTATCAATGGGATTTGGATTATCTGATTATCTACGTTCACCAGCTAAGAGTTTAATACAATTCAGTGTTTTACAGGGTATCTAAGATTGGCCATAATAATCCGCGGGGTGATCCTCCAAATAGTCCCTTCTCCCTCATTTCTTGGTGGATGATATGGGCTGTAAGGGTTGCTAACAGCAAAACTCATTTGGAGGTTTCCAATCCATAGGGGTACCCCCAGTTATCATCCATTTATAGATTGGATTTTCCATGAAATAAACCAACCAGCTATTGGGGTATCCCCATTTGAGGAACCCCCCCATTTATTATTATCTATAGTATAATACTATTTGATATACTATAGATAATCTATTAGATACACTATAGATATACTACAGATATACTATGATATACTATGATATACTATAGATATACTATAGATATACTATAGATCATCTATTAGATACACTATAGATATACTACAGATATACTATGATATGCTATAGATCTACTATAGATATACTATAGATCATCTATTAGATACACTATAGATACACTATAGATATACTACAGATATACTATGATATACTATAGATATACTATAGATATACTATAGATCATCTATTAGATACACTATAGATATACTACAGATATACTACAGATATACTATAGATATACTATAGATCATCTATTAGATACACTATAGATATACTACAGATATACTATCATATACTATAGATATACTGTAGACATACTATAGATATACTATAGATCATCTATTAGATACACTATAGATATACTACAGATATACTATGATATACTATAGATATACTATAGATATACTATAGATATACTATAGATATACTATAGATATACTATAGAGCATCTATTAGATACACTATAGATATACTACAGATATACTACAGATATACTATAGATATACTATAGATCATCTATTGGAAACACTATAGATATACTACAGATATACTATGGATATCTATGGGACATGTATGTTGAGGTCCTCATTTCTTCGTCTGAGGTCCTGACCAAGGTGGTGAAGTCTCAGCTCTGGATGAGCCACGGCAGCCACGGGTTAGGCTTAGCCATGCCACGGTCACCATAAAGATTACGATAATAGGAATGTGTGTCTAAAATGATCTAAACAGTACAAACTGTACATATATATATATATACATACATGTATTTTTATATATTAATATATATATATGTGTGTGTGTTATGTATATATATATATATATGATATGCAATTCTGCATATATATATATATATGTACGAACGCTTGTCGATAGGACTGATAAAACGACCATCAAAACACATGCATGCGGAATGACGAAACGATGACCAAATGATCTGACAAAGACCCTGCGAAGATCGAGGATTCAGGCCGAATATGGGTATTGAAGCAAGAATAGTGTGTATCAGTTGGCTTATGGCTTGCCCCGGTGCCACTGAGGAAGGAAACTGCGACCTTGCCACACGTCGCTTGGAAGTTTTTATATGGGTGGGCATGGTAGATGTGAAGCGAAAGCAACCCGGGTTGAGAAAGTAGGAGGCGCATCATAGAAGCTGAAAGATCTACCGCAAACCAAAGGATCTTGCTGGTGCTGCGGATTATGATGATGATGGTGGTGATGATGGTGGTCGTGATGATGGTGACGACGGTGACGATGACCTCAATGATGATGAGGTTGTTGATGTCGATGATGGTATTTGTGATGATGAACATCATGATGATGATGATGATGATGTTGCTGCCGCCGCTGCTGCTGCTGATGAATAATCTTTTTGAGCATGCCCTCTTTCAAACACTCACAACTGCGAGAAGACTCGTTTGAAGGCTCCATGGCCATCTCTGCAACTCTCAGGCCATGATCAAAATCCGTGCGCCATGGGCATGGCTAAGATCCCAACGTTGAAACACACTCTAAGAGGAAGAAGCATTTTTCTGCAGAAAGTCTTTGAATCTGTTCAAACTGTTCAATTGGAACATCATCTTACCTTCTTCCGGACGCAATTCTTCTGAAGTAGAGCTGCGTCTGAAGGGATTTTTCACCACCTTGGTTTCAATTTCCAGTCATTCTATGTCCAGACGCATGACATGTGCTCGACCACCATCGGACCAAAACCCCAGGAGTTCATCATTTTCTGCTGGCTGCCACCAGTAGGTGCCTATAAGGCCGGGATGTGCATCTGGATGGGATGATCAACCCACCCTCTGGTAATTTAACATAGCTATTGAACATGGCCATTTATAGAGGATTTACCCATTCGAAATGGATTTTCCATAGTTATGTTAATTTACCAGAGGGCAATTCTGTGGTGTTCCGAAAAAAAGATCAGCATTTCTGAACATCTCACAACATTTTCACGAAGCAATTCATCATGGTTGAGGAGTAACAACCAGCAACAACCAAGTAACCTTATCCCACCAGCGTCGAGGCATGTCTGGAGGATACCGACGCCTTGCTGTGGACAGCCTCTCGGTTAGATGCTGCTCCTCCATCATCGTCATCGTCGTCATCACGATGGATGGCAATACAGTATATCTGGTAAATTATAGCGACCTCACTGTTCTCCCTCACTGGAATCATGGTTAGGATTCGGGGAATCATCCCCAAATGGCCGCAAGATTCAGGTTAGTGAAATATTATAATTTACCCAGAGTATATGTTACCCAGTTACCCCCTAAAATATACATGGCATCACATAGTAATAGTTGGCTGCATTCGATTCATATCCAGCATATCCCTCTGCCCCATGTTTTTTTTTGAAGAAAAAAAATGTGAAACGTAGATCAAATGATGCATCCTCAGTATCTTGCTCAATTTGTCTTGTGAACTTGACCACATTCTTGAGACACATTGGGTGAAAACTCCCTGCGGCCCCTGCGTTTGTTGACTTGATCAAGTCTCTTCTCCATGGCAAAATCATGGCAAAGTCCAGCGTTTTCCTAGTAGAATATCCTGAAATCCACCTTTTTCCTAGTAGAATATCCTGAAATCAACAACAAAATCAGCAACAAAATCCCCATAATTTTCCGCATCTCCCAGCATCTCCCAGCATTTTTCATCCCCAACCTCCACACGGCGCCACGCGGCGCCACGGGGCGCCCCCCCTCGGCGCTCGACGAAGCGCGCTCGCTGAGGACGCCTTGCTGTGGAACCTCCGCGCCGGCGGATGGCCCTTCAGCCTGGTGGTTCAGGTGCCTGAGGAGCCAGGCGGGATATGTTTCCATTGTAGAAATCGGTAGCAAAATCATGGTGTCATGAAGATTTCATGAAGTACTTTTTTTTGTCAGGCTGAGAATCAGAACCATCACCTGAACGCCTGAACCAAACCAAAGCTGTGAATTGCATCCATCCAAAGTGCACGGATCCAGCAGGTAACCTCTTCCCCAAGAACTTTGGTTTTCGTAACCTGAGCAAAGTGAAGAAAGACTATGCTCGAGAGTCTCTGGGCAGGATGGGCATCAGGAACTGGTACGTTTTTTTCACCATTTTGAGTCATACTGGTCATACTGGTTGGTGGTGACTGGAACATGGCTTTTATGACTTTCCATTTCATCTATGGGATGTCATCCTTCCCATTGACGAACTCCATCATTTTTCAGGGGGTGGCGAAAAACCACCAACCAGCGTAGATCGGAGTTTGGGAGACTTCTGGGAGACATCGGAGATATCGAGTTGTGGGATACCGATGATGCTTCCTCGCGCCGAGAAACGGTTCTATTTTGCTCTGGGTTTCCTTCAATTTGCTGGTTCTTTCATGTTCTTTCTCTTATTTCGGGGGGTTTTGTGGAATTTGTTGCTGCTTCCTTCTTTGGTTCATTGAAACCATTTGTGCAGGGATAAATCACCATGCTGGTTGAGGAAATCACTGCTCTTGGTTCACGAAAATCCCAACTCCTGATTTTGATACCAATTTTTGAAACTTACCACCTGTTTGATTTTGTGGACTTCCTAAATTCAAACTTACCACATAAAGATCCGCATATCAAAACGCGTTTCTTCACAACGCGCCTCGCATCAACAATGGTTCTCGCTGGCGCTTTTTGAGGCTGAGCTATTTCCTGAATGCCGCCGACTTTGAGGAGGATGATGCTGCTGGCCGAAACTATGGAAATCCCATGGTGATCCAAGAATCCCCTTGAGTGTTTGACAGTTTGCTATGGAAAATGGATGAAAATGGCCCATTTATATCTATTTATATCTATTTATTTAAATGACTTAAGTGATGAATTTATGATTCATTGAGAGGCTCTGTTACCTTCTGGTTATTCAAAATAGCTGACGAACATGGCCCATTTAGTTCGATGATTTGTCATGCTTTGCCGTTTCTTTTAACATTGTGATTTCTACATTAACTTACCAGAGGGCAATATACAGTTGGGTTTCGCTAGAACATAATTGATATATTATGTTAATATCATTGAATAGCATCTAAAGAACATGATCTAGACGATTGATTTTCAGTGAATACACGAGCTTAAATTCATGTTGTTCATTCCTTTATTTATGTGTTCCCGTTCTAATCTCTGTTTGACATCTCTGTTTGGGCCCAAGGAAGACGAGCTGCTGTTCGATTGGGATCTTTTTGAGGCCGAAGAAAGCATCGCTGAGGATTCCGAGGGCTCGACCTGTGAGACAAAGACTTGGGATGTGGATCAGTGGCTGGGATGAAACATTTGTCCTTTAAGGAACCAGAAAGATCAGAAAACTCTATCTGTTTAAATTTTTCACCTCAGGTTGTTGGACAGCGGAGAGTGGGACCGGCAGCCATCATGCTCCGGGTAGCCAATGGGGACAATTTCCGCCCAAGCTTTACTTGTTCAAGAGGAGACTAAGGCTATAAGGTTGTGTAGCAATTCGCAATCCCACATTGATCCCATGTACCGCTGGATGCCGCTGGGCTCCTGTCTGTAGAATCTAATGATGAAATCAATCGGCTTGGGGTAGCACTGGTTTGCATCTGGTTTGCATCTGGTTTTGCATATGCTTAATTAATCTTAATTATATAGATTTTTGAATCCACTTGCAAGTAGGATAGGCACAAATTGTGGATGGCTTATCAACCCATAAAGAACTGGGATGCTCAAGCAGCGGGAATGTTTCAGAATGTGAGATCATATTCGCTGATGTCTTTCTGTGCAAACTAGAAATGACCCTAAAAACAGACCCCCATCATTTTCGTTCATGACAAATCCCCATAAATCCAGATAAATCTCCATCATATCACATATCCTATGTTTTTTTCATGTTTTTTTTTTCCCATCTTAAAGCCGTTTATTCATCTTTTTGCCCAATCTTTGGTCCTTTTCAGATCATCGACCCACGCGAACTCCCCAGGCTCCTACATCGCGTGCTGATGGCTATCGAGTTGATCCAGGCGACTTCGGCTTCGCCAGGGAGCCTCGGCTGCCTCTGGTAAATGTTTACATAACTATGGAAAATCACCATGCTATTAATGGGTTAATCAACTATGACAATTCTCAATAGCTATGTTTGTTTACCAGAGGGTATAATTTCATAATATTGAATATGTATTATAATGTCATACACGGCGTATTACATACTAAATCCGCACCATGTCAGTGACCAAGAGCGCCCTCCCAAAACCATGACCATCCCAGGTTTGCTTCGACGGAAGCCGAAGGTGCTCATGGCAGTCCAGACGAAGTCGGGAGCAGCTTGGCGAAGATATCGTGAAGTTTGTCGGTGGAAATTCAGATAGCCTAGCGATCACTGCGATCAAGCCATCATTTAACCGACCAGATTAACAAGTATTATAATATCACCACCCCTTCCCCTTGAATGTAAAATTGGTCGCTGAACGTCCCTCAGGTGTCGTTTTTGTGGGGAGGGTCTTCAAAATACCTTCAAAATGTAAGCTTACATTTTCAAGGCCCCTCAAAAACACCTTGAAAAATGTAGCTTACATTTTGGGTACATCCACCTCCCTTAAAACGATGGTAATATAAAGATAATATATAATATTCTATAATAGTGAAATTCACAAACAATTATAATAAACAATAAGAATATGGTAATAAATAGAAATGCCAAGAATTGCAAAAATAATGATAGCTATTAAACAACAACACATCTATTTGTCTTGGCCACTGATGGTTTTCAACTGGGATCTCATCGCATCCTATCATCCCCATCCAGCACATATCTCAAACACATGGAGGCTGTATATAACTATATAAAACTATATATGTGGTAAAACCAATGCCATTTGCACCATCCCCCAAAATCACCATAAATATATAGGTGGTATAGAATGTTTACCATTCCCAGTCATGGGTGGTAAAAATGGCATTGTTTCAACCACATTAGTCATGTACTGGATCCATGTTGGAGAAAAACTTGAACGAACGCAAGTCTCCATTGCCATGGCCATGATTGCTGGAGGTTACCCTCTGTTCAACTCACATAGCTATGGAATGCTATGGAACCATAGACCATTTTTTCATGATTTCCAGCTGATTTCCAGCTGGAACAGCCATGGATTTCCAGCCAGAGGAAGTCACAGTGATGGTCTCAAGCAACATCCCGCGATTGCCGCCGACCCTTGGTGATTTCGCATGGTGCATCCCGTTGTTGGTAAATGGCTAGGCATCGTGCAAGATAAATGGAAGGTTCTGGAATATGTGCCCCCAACATATAATATATGATTATATATGTATAAAATTAATATATATATATATATATATAGAGATACATTATATAGGTGGGTTATTAACCACTTACGATGCCTGGGGTTGTATTAACTGGGTCAATGAACCACTCACGATGTGATGCGCACCTCCAAGTGAAAGTCCCATCTGAGTTTGATCCGAGGCAGTCCACTGTTGCTTCAAGGGCCCCAGTTATAGATTGGTTTATGTTCACCCGTCTGACTAATAACTAATAGTAGATATATCCACCATAAATCCTACTTACCATAGTTTATAAACCAACTTTGTCTCAATCGTTTGGGGGGCATTCCTGTGCCTTTCGCGTTTTTTTTGGATTGAAACTGTTCTTTATAGGCCATTTCAATCAGCTCTGTGGGAGAGGATCCAGCCATCCAGCCATCCAGCGCAGCGCAGCTTAGCGCAGTGCATCTGAGGACGATACATCAAGGCCCAAAATTGATGCATGGGGATACCGCTACTTTTGTATCTCGGCTACCGAGGCGCTCATCGGAAGATGCTGTGCAGTATCTCTGAGGTTTGAGAGATATAAAAAACATATATTTATACAGCAGTAAAGGTAGGTATCTTACTGGTATCTTGACCTTGGAATAATGGTCCCTTTAAGTATCATTGATAAGTAATATTATACCTATATCTTATTTGGTAAAGATACTTAAAGGCTATTCTTACCATTACTTCAGACCATACTCACTCAGGCACTTGTTAGGAACTGAGGCCTTCAACCAGGGTGCATCCTGGTTGCTAGTTGTGGGTAATAAGCATCTTATAAGTTGTTTATATCAATGGCCATTTCAGGTACCGATTTATTGGAGGTGCCTACCTATATAGGGGCTATATAAGAGGACATATCCTCAAAACATTGCCTTTTATGGTACAGGTACAGTACCTTCAATTTTGGGGTCCTGAATTTTCCACGACATATATACGGAAGATCTACAAGTAGATATAGGCCATGATTCGTTACACATGGGTCATGAACAAGACAACCGGGGTGCGCATCCAAGCTGCGCTACCAATTGTTTGTCACCCAAATTTTAGATCCTTTCTCTTCTGGTTGGTGGTTTGGAACATGAATTTTATTTTTCCATTTCATATATGGAATGTCACCATCCCAACTGAGGCACTCATATTTTTCAGAGGGGTGGCGAAAAACCACCAACCAGTCTTGTTTGGGTAGGGCTTGCAGGGGTTGTCGGGGGTTGTTACATGTCAGATTTGGGGATTTGAAGCATTGCTCGAAGTTGGACATGATTCCTCCAACCCTTTTGTTTGGCAGTGTCCAAATAGGAGATTGAGTCACGCCTGCTTTTGCAAGGTTTTTTGTGACTCCCCCCCTTTGGTGGTTAGACCGTTAGAATCCGTTAGACCTGCATTTGTTGATCTTCACCTCACCTTGTTTGCTGGCTAATTCGTCATTTTCGTAGGTTAAAGTTTGATGAACTCACCATGTTTGACGGTGAAAACCTATGGATTTTCGCAGAATTTTCACGAAAGCTAGCGTCAGCTAGCTGGAGTCTTCTTGCTTTAGCAAGTATTGGGGGGGCTGCTCAAGGACATCACGTGATTTTTCACGCGAAAGGGGGCCCCCCCCACCCCCTCCCCCACCACCACCACCATCACCACCACCACCATCACCACCATCACCATCACCATCATCATCATCATCATCATCATCGTCATCATCATCGTCATCATCATCGTCATCGTCCTCTCCATCGTCCTCGTCCTCGTCCTCGTCCTCGTCATCATCAT
>Ga0126342_10020905_pt1 | contig 10963 bp, 8 predicted proteins | sample Cyp1metagenome_FD_92528 | JGI IMG/M metagenome (GOLD analysis project Ga0126342, IMG submission 92528) | Coral microbial communities from Lord Howe Island, Old Settlement Bay, Australia - Cyphastrea 1 metagenome | ecosystem: Host-associated > Invertebrates > Cnidaria > Coral ... | reverse complement strand
TGATGTATATGATGTATATGATGTATATGATGTATATGATGTATATGATGTATATGATGTATATGATGTATATGATGTATATGATGTATATGATGTATATGATGTATATGATGTATATGATATATATATGTATATATATAGTTTGGGGGGATGCTGGCATTTTTTGCGAGTGACGAGAAGTTTTCCTGTAGCATCAAGAAAATATGGTGACAACGCTCAATTTGGGGCTACTTCACGGAAAACCGAAAGATCAAGTTGGTCGGGTACCAGTTTAGTCATCAGACATACTTGATTTGGTAGTATTTGGGATTACCTCTAAATCCATTTATTGATATTATTCATGAGAAAAACAATATTGATGCCCGCCAGTGAATCCAAGTTAGTGGTATAGTTGCAGCAGATTACAACATGTTATATTGAAGTTAAACCAGATCTGGTGGTGATTCAGGGTTTCATTCACTGCTTCATCCCGGTGTTGGTTCAAGCAGTTCAAGCAGTTCGCCAACCTACCGTTCCAGCATAAAATCTGGTGGTTTCAAGCATTCTACCCTCTGGTTATTTAACATAGCCATGGTATAGATGGCCCATTTATAGATGATTTTCCCAGCTAGAAACCTCCATTTATAAGGGATTTTCCATGGCAATGTTAAATAAGCAAATGGTAAATACTATGTTTTTCACATTTTTCAGGCCTATTTTGGGATGATCTTCCCAACGGATTGATGACTTTTTTTCAGGGCTGGGATGGTCACCAACCCGAAATGTTGGCACCTTAGGGACGGTCGTACCACGTTAAAGCCGTAAGTTGACCATGGCACATGTGAGTATTCAACAGCCCGTTTTTGGTTGATATTTTCATGAAGATCACCATTTTTCACGGGTGAACTCTCAAGTTTCAGTGGTTAAACATGGTTAAATGATACCCTCTGGTAAATTTAATTTTTAGAGGAAACTAATCTTCCAACCCCCATCTGCCAGGGTCTAAATGATATTTTTTGTTGATTTTTCTTGGTGAACTGTCAGTTCTTGTTGCTGAAAAGGCTTAAAACCCGTCCTTTCTGTCGCTATCCACCGATCACTAAGGATCGAGGTGGTTGAGATCAGCAACTGGCTGGACTGGCAAGAGAAGAATGTCCCGTCGTCGAGTCGTTTTTTTTTTTTCGGTTTCGGGGATTTCACCAATGGTGGGGTCTTCAGACCAGTAGCCCAGAATGGCTTTTTCTGTGTTCTTTTGAATGGGATAAGCCCAGAATATGATTATATATACATATATATATAGTATATATATATGATTATATATATATATAGAATATGATTGTATATATATATAATATGATAATATTTGTTTATATATATATATATATATGGGTCTGAACATGAAAGGCACACCGACCAACCCCATATGCCGTCACATGCACAAAGTTGCAATTTGAATGAAATTTTAGGATGGTCATCTAAGGTGCCCCTATTTGCAGACATACTCATGTGTGATGATTGACGAGAATGCATGGAATGTTACCAATGTTACCTACTTTTTTTCTCATGGACAAATCCCTGGCGTTCTCTTCTACCAGTTTTTTTTTGGTTGATTTCCAGTAGCTCTCAACAAGGAATCTGTGTCGGCATACCCCATCTCCATGATTTTGGGAGTGGAGCTGATATGAAATCAGTATTGATTTGATCATAAGCATTTCCTGTTTGAAATGTGTTTACGGCTCAAAACTCTGGCAACTCCCAAAATGGTTTGGCTTGCCATCACAACAGTCAAAAAGTCTTCCAACGCCTTTGACTCCCTTCATATTTGACATATGTTGAATGTTGAATGTTGACTCCCTTCATATGTTGACCTATTTGATATATGTTTCACATATTTTGATATACCCATCCTTCCTATTCTGTCGTTGAGGCGGTGGCCATGGAAGATGTGCTCTTCTTTGACACCTGGAAGCCCCCGGCGTATCTGGTGGCCACCGCGAACCCTGACTCGGCCCAGAAGTTTCGGCAGCTGCTGAAGGAGCATCGGACGGTGGCGAATTTTTTAGGCGTTTTGTTTGAAAACAAAACACGAGGAGTTGATATATGTTGAGATGTAATTTGACAAGATATACATGTACCATCATGTACCATCATGTACCATCATGTACCATCATGTACCATCATGTACCATCATGTACCATCATGTACCATCATGTACCATCATGTACAATCATACACGAAGAATATATGGACATTTGCAATCATTTACATATAAAGTATATAAATACCAGTACAAACTTGTGATGATATGGACCTTTTTAACGGTTTTTCTCCATGGAGACAGTCCATCACCGCAGAACGGGTTTCCGTTTTTTTCTCGGCCACCTGATTGCAGGAGAAGTATGGACATCCTCTGCGAGGCTGGCGGTTGATGGACAAAGACAATTCCAATACCTGCAACTGGCGGCTGGGCGACATATGGGTATGGGTCAATACCTATAGATACATTTTTAGGGGATGAACATCCATTTACCAGCTATTTTGATGTGAACAGAAGGTACTATTGGTTTTGACACACTGCCATATGTTGACAACATACTGTGGATGGGCCAGCGAAATCCAAACCACCAGTTGATAGATGGTAAACATCCCAGTATGTCTAGGGTTTCAACATGTTTCAACCATCCAAAATTGGTGGTTTATCGGATTTCGCTGGCCCATCCACCGTATGTTGGGACAGGGATGGTTGAAAGCCTATCATGGGATGTTTACCATCAACTGGTGAGATTCAGACGGCTTCACTGTGGTGAAGTTTGGGGCTGGAAGTCGGTCTGAAAGCTACGAATGGTGGCGAACTACCCACGAATCGTGGTTGTGGGTTAGTTCACCCCAGTTATAAATGGGATAAGTAGGGTTAATCCACTTATAACTGGGGTTATACCAAGTAGAAACATACGTTTGGAGGCGACTGAATCGACGCCTTTTTCAATTTCCTCCGCAGACTTGAAATGTAAACGTCGACATGTATTTCCATATGATTTCTGTCCAATACTGCTTCCCTGCCTGAAAACGATCTCAAACAGATCCAACGAGGATTGCAGCCTGGGTTGTTTTATTGGGAGGTGGAGTTGGGGGTACTGTTCTAGAGGCAGCTCAAAAATATCACTTTTTGGGCCTTTTCCCCCTAATCAACCAGGGCTTAAAGATCCAGGGATGACACCAATCTGGAGTTCCACAGTTCCCAGTTTTCCCAGTTCTCCTCTGAAGTGGAACCTGGGTCAAGGTTCGAGTTCTTGACTGCATGCAAGTCCTTAAACTTCGAAGATGCTGCTGGTGCCTGGTTGGAGTTCGACAAGGTTTGGGGTCAGTGGACCAGATGTTGACCTGAAGCTTTCTTCGCGTTTGACCCACAAATTTCAAGATCTGGTTTGGGAACCAAAGATGTACACACCTTCGGAATCCTTCAGAGATGTCTTCTTTTTTCTCCGGTCCTCCCCTCCTTCCCTCGCAGGACTTGAGTGGTGCCATCACTTTGGCCGAGATTGTCGTCCGGCAGTGGGGGCGGTGGTTTGAAAGGCTTCCAATTCTCCCACTTAGATGACATCCAAGCTGCTAGTAAAACTGCTACTGCAAATTTGACACTAGTGAGCCTGCCTTTTTCAAGGAGCAGCAATGACAGGTACCGGGAGTAATTCGGCCATCCCAGAGTCACCTCTGCTGAAAGTCCATCGATTGTGCATCGATATCTGGACAGAAAAAAGGGGCACAGAAACATATTGCAACATGCAATCAGAATATATCAGAATACTGGGTACACAGACTCTTGGCCAACATGCAAGTATGACAAGTATGTGTACTAGTGTGTTTTTTGAAGCTGTCACTATGCTTGTCCCTTCTGAAATCGGAGTAGACCAGAACCTATCTGCCTGGTAGATGTGGCATTCCCATTTTGTCGACTACAAAGATGCTTCCTAGTTAGTAACGGGGACAAACAAGCAAATCGTGACATTAAAGTGCGGGATCCTAACTTGTGCCAGTAACAGTAGTGTTTTGACAAGAGGAAGACTTGCTGAAATCGTACAGAGAGAAGAATACTGCAAAGAATGGCAGACCAATAATATATAAATATAAATATATACTTGGTAGAACCAATATAGATGATCATCCAAATTATATATAATTACACTTGGTGGATTATATATATCACTTTACTAATATACTATATAGATGATCATCTATATCCACCAATCATATACTTCCAGATTTAACCAAATCAGCCTCTGGCGTTCAAGGATTCAACTGCCAACCAGATGCTGGTAGAGCCTTGGCGCTGCGACAGAACCCTTTGGCTCAGATCCCAAATGGCTTCTTCACATGGTTTACATAACCACCATGATAGATGGGAATATCATGGGATCATATGGTATCATCTCATATTTTTTGATGGTATAACGGTATACCCTCTGGTAAACTAACAAAAAACTATGGAAAATCACCATTTTCAATGGGTAAACCCATTATAAATCACCATTTTCAATAGCTTTCTGTTAAATTACCAGAGGGTAACATGGTGTGTTTTTTATGGCATTGAACCTTCCATCTTCCCATCAGGTGTCATGGCCTATTGCGCGCCGAGGAGCTGAAGCAATGGGCAGACCAGGAGTTCGGCGGTGTACGTGCCGCCTTCCGGGTGCTGGACAAGGAGGGGCCCGAGAAAAAAAAACAGAGGGGACCTGGGACGGATCTGGGATGGTTGTCAGGAATATTGGTTAATATAATTGGTTAATCATGGTTAATAATGGTTAATCATGGTTAATAATGGTCAATATTGGTTAATATAATTGGTTTATCATGGTTAATAATGGTTAATATGGGTTAATAATGCTTAGTAATGTTTAATCATGGTTAATAATGGTTAGTATTGGTCAATAATGGATGGATGTCAGTTTCCAGCCCACCTTTGTTGGATCTTAAGGATGTAGCAGTCCAGGCACTGTTGAGCTCGGTCATTATGTCCCAAAAGCAGCTGTAGAAAATATGTGGTTTCTTGTGGTTGGAACTCTTCAAGAGTTCTTACGTAATCTATCAATTATTTATATGCAAGTGCACGCACGTACTTGGACAAAACATAACAAAACCAGAACGATTTCTGGGTTGTAAGGTCTTGAAATGTTGCCATCTGAAATTCCGGCAAGGTACAATCCAAATTTCTACAGAAGTCTCTCCATATTTGCATTCACATATTCCACATATATGACATATAATGACATATATACGTAGTCGTAGTCTTTCAAACTTGTTGCGGCCATCATAGCACCCCCGTGGTGAATGAACCACGGCTTTCCCCGAAGGACAAGTCAAGTGAACTGACCATCAAGGAGTTTCGCATCGCAGCAGCTTCAATGCATGGGATGTCGGTTTCCATGGCTATAGGTGATGGGAATAAAACCATAATTTGTAATTATGTAAACTTTGAAGCCAACGATCCCCTGTCATGATTCATGATCCCTTTCCCCTGCAGATTTTTGCAGCCACCTTTTGCGAGTGCAGGATGCTCTGTTTTGCCTGTGATAAATCAAAACCTCAGAAAACGCGCGTTGGAAACTCCACATTTCTCCCAAACAGTGGTCTTTCGGACTGTGGGACTGTTGTACTTCTGAATCTTGGTCGCTTTGACGGTTTTGGAATCTTGGGGTGACCCAAAGTGGGACAATAAGCTTGGTCCGAATAGGCCCAGGCTTGCTCCCCAAAAGCCTTTATGTCTTTTTGGAATGGATTTGTTCATCATTTCTGAATAGTTGTTAAACATGTGATGGTTTTTCTCGTGGTTTTCATACAGGCTATAAACCACCAACAATGGGAATCATTAACCACTATTAACCAGTATTAACCACTATTAACCACTATTAACCACTATTAACCACCACTATTAACCATCATTATTAACAATCATTACTACTAGGCTATAAATCACCAGCATTTCTGAATCAGATGGCCACTGGGAATCCTCCGGGTGGCATGATGTGGCGTGGCTGCCGTGGCCTGAGGTGTCAATCTTTGGCTTCACGGGGGATGAGATCACCCTCTTCAGGCCACCCAGGGCTGGTAAGGGGACCCCAAGGGGGACCCCATTTTGGGGGACCCCATTTTGGGGGAATGGGATCTGACAAAAACGGCTGGGAATTCGAGTGATTCGAGTGACTCGAGTGATTCTAGTGCATTCACCAAGAAGAATCCATGAAAAGTATGGTTTTCCGATGGTTTCCGATGGTTTTTGGGATGGACAGATATGACCCAATCTTCTGTGCTTGCAGAGTAGCAGCTATGGACAGAGGTGTTTGGATGCGGACGGCAAGGGGCTCTTGCAGCTTCATGAAGTGAATTTCCTGGATGATTGGGATTTGGGACAGGCGGGGCCCGCAGGTCGTTAGTTGGTCCGCCGAATTTTACACGTTTTGCTGGGAGATGGGAATGGTGTGGCTGGATTTCAGAAAGGGGGTCAAGGAATAGTCATTGGAGTTGTGAGACATTAGTTTCCTTTGTGTCATATTGAGACAATTTGCCAATCTTAATCTAGTCATATAAAATTCCAAATTTAGTTAAGCACATTAGTCAAAAAGGTAGTTCCTGGAAACCACACGACATGAAGCGTTGAAGGATTTCAGGCATTGCTTCCTTAAATCCCAATTTTACTTACTACCAACTTGCAAGTTGGATACCCAATTTGGTATTTTAGTAGTAAAAGAACCATTGGGATACTACCAATTTTAGTTACATACCCAAACTTAATCCTAAATTTTAGTTACATGTCTTTCCCACATGTCTACTTCTTCGAGTATTCACCCTTATTAAGCCCTACTTCGGTATTCAAGATTGCATCCATATCCCCTGAGATTTCCCCTTGAAACCATCCCCAGTCCCAACAAAACCCATGGGAAATCCCGCAGAGATTCTCGATTTCCCCATCAGTAAATCAACCATAGAAATCAACCCATGAAAACCCATGAAAACCCATGTCAACCAATGAAAATCCCTAAAATTCTCCAGTAAATCCCATAGAAATCGCATCTCCGGGCCTGGGAGGTGGACACGCCCGTGTGGCGGGACTACGAGCGAAGCGCTTCTCGGATGTCGCGGCTCTCCACGAAGAGCCGGACGCTGACGCTGCCCACGGGGACCATGGGGACCATGGGGACCACGTCCTCGGCGCCAGAGGTGCCAAGCCAGGGCGTTGTGGGATGGGATGTATCTATACTAATAATAGTGGTTAATAGTGATGGTTAATAGTGGTTAATAGCCTATAAACCAACAACAATGGGAATATGAATACATATATATATATATGTAATTAATAATAGTTATCCATAGTATTCTATAGTTTTCTACATCTATAGTTATCTATCATAGTTATATCTGGTTGGTGGTTTGGAACCATGGAAATTTATGTCTTTCCATGTATTGGGAATAATCATCCCAACTGACGAACTCATATTTTTCAGAGGGGTAGGATTACCACCAGCCAGAATATATATATATATACATACAAACTACATATTGACTATATGACTTTGGTTCAATGTTTTTTTCCATTTCAATTAACATGGAGGTTTCCAATCCATGAGGGTACCAGCTTATTGGGGTACCCCCTGGATTGGACACCTCCATCTATATAGTACATACTACATATTGACTATACGCTAGTATACACTAGTATAATTAATATGATATATTCTATCCTATATGTGTGTATATACCTATATGTGTGTATATATATATACATGCAATATAATAATATATATATATTGCGTGCCTGTATCCATTTCCGTTCATTCCTCATGGTTGACGGAAATGCATAGTCTGATTTGCCATTGGCATACCATAGGTGTGACGATTTAATAACTCACCACCCAAGACATCCTAACGCTGTCAAACCCAGGTCTGTGCATTTGGATCATGATTTTTGATGATTTCAGTACACATATCAATCCATCAACATTTAAAATGGAGTCGAAACTTACAATGATCTGGATATATCATGTCATGTGGGTTTGGCTAAAAGTAGGATCTTTTCAAAAATACATAAAACTACTTTTTTTCATCATCATTTCTCCATGAAATAGCAATTTTGGGGGTATACCATTTCCATTTCCACACCCAAACTACTCCAACACTACCCCGCGTGCCCCCGGATGCTGCACAGTCCATGGTGGAATTCTTCACAGAGGGACCGGGCCCCGGGGCCTACAATGTTAGGTCCACCTTCGGCGTCCCTTGGCGAATGGATGTGAGGCGTTCACAGAATTGCCCTCTGTTTATGGCTTAGGGGCCCTTGGGTCATGGAAAAAATGGCTTCTGTATCGGTGATATTTATAGATTATGGTTGTTAGTCACCAACTGGGATGCACCCCCCCAAGTAGGAGCTGATTTGTGTTGCGGCAGGACGGTCAAAGGGATCCAAAACATGGCGTGATATGTAGTGGCTTTGATCCATCCCCCCATATGGGTTGCAATAAATCGGTCGGAATTCAATGTTTGGTGTCCGGAGAGTCATGAACCTTTTTAACAGAAGCAGGGGGAAACTGTTTGGGCATGCTTCGTCTCTTTTTTTTTGCATTTCTGTTTTGCTTCTTGATGTTTCCTTAGTATTTTTATGTATTTTCATTCTTCTTGCTTCATTCTTGGCGTGTTTTCCATGTGTTTGCAGCTTCACAGTTTCCGTTTTCCTTTAGTAGCGTTGGGGTGGGGAAAATCTTTATCAGTTGATCCACTCTTAGGTGATGTTCAGGGGTAAACATACCCGACAGATGATCTGGGATTTCCATATTCTAGTCTTGGTACCTAGGCGAGCTCCAAAATGCCAACGGCCAGGCATGGCCGCTTCATCTTGATCCGTTGACCGAGGATGTGTATTTTTCCATATTTTTTCCCACGAATAAGGGCTGTCACAAATGTGTGCCATTGGGTTCGGGGAGTAGAAAATTGGATGGGCTTCGCCCTGCAAGTGAAGGGGGCAACTAGGTTTAATCAAGGGACAGCAGGCATCGTTTGTTTCATCCAAGTAAATCTGTTTGAGGTACGGGAAATACAAACAAACGCTAATTCCCCTAGGAACCAAAAGGTGTCATTCATGATCCTGACCTTGGTCCTTCCTCCTGATTCCCAGAACCCGCAGGACTTCACATCTGAAGGTGGAATTACTTGTAATGTCAACCTCCTGGGCTGTACAATTGGTGACGGGGTGCAAGCCCCCGCAAAAAAATTATCACTATCTGGGGTGTACCCTCCATTCACAAGCGTAAAAAGCACTGGTTGCCATTCATCTGGGGTTGACATTATGCAAAATTTTGCATCGAAGATCCATCGTTGACCTCTCCAAGTGCCACTTTGCGCGGCCAACACTTAGCAGTGACCCGCTTCTAAAAATAGGGCGCCCTTCAAATCCCAGTTGAAAACCTCGACCTTTTTTTGGAATCATCACGAAATGGAAAGCTATTCCGCATTTCTGGTCAAACCCAGGTATGATCTTGATTATATATATATACATATTATATATACATATACATATTATATATACATATAATATATACATATTATATATACATATTATATATACATATTATATATACATATTATATATTATATATATAGTGTATATATATACACGTATATATACTATATATATAATATGTCCCACTATGTCCCCGTTGTATCCCCATTCCCCATTGCACGCTTGCCAGGCATGGCGGAGCCTTCAGTTTCTGCCGACGACCTGAGGTCAACCTGGGCGAGTTGGAACTGGTTGGTGCTTTGGAACATGGCTTTCCATATAATTAATAGTGGTTAATAGGCTATAAACCAACAACAATGGGAATATGTATATGAATATATATATATATGTAATCAACAATAGTTATCCATAGTATTCTATAGTTTTTCTACATCTATAGTTATCTATCATAGTTATATCTGGTTGGTGCTTTGGAACATTGGTTTAGTATGGGGTAATGATGGTTAATGATGGTTCATAATGGTTCATAATGGTTAATAATCACTGGTTGGTGCTGACTGGAACATGGCTGGATTATGACTTTCCATATATATATTGGAATTTCATCATCCCAACTGACGAACTCCATCATTTTTCAGAGGGGTAGGGCTCAACCACCAACCAGTTTGAAATGAGAAAAATCGTTGAACTAACGTGAATTGATGAAAAAAAACACGTGATTAAAAACCGATTGTCAGCTTTTAGGTGAGTTTCATACGTGTTTGTATTTGTATCTCTCTATTTTGCATACATGCACCAAGTGCTGTTGAAAAAACAACAACATTGTTGTTTGTTATACATTTACCGTTGTTAGCATGATACAAAAGAAGTCACCTCCCAATGTTGTACGCTGCATTTGTACATCATTGAGTAGATTCCCAGTGATTCTCAGTGGACCTACAATAGTCGATGACCAGTTGGCCAATTCTCTCTTGAGGTTGGGCGAACAACATTCACCGTCCTTCAAGAAGCAAATTCATCAATTTGAATGGATCTTGCGGTTCGAAACCTTTTAGTCGCACGAAAAAAACACTTGCCATTTTGCCAGTGGGTATGGGTCAAAACTCTGTTACCCAATAGCATTTCACATGAAAATAGCGGGTCAATGGTGCTCACTTCCCCAGTTGTCACGGGAAAACCAACATCGGTGATCCTTTGGTAAACTAACAGTTCGCTATGGAAAGATCCACCATGCTATCAATGGGTAAATCAACGATTTCTATGGCCGGCCATGGCTTCAAGTTCGCGAACTGTTAGTCATTACCAGAGTAAACCTTCATTTTCCTTTGGTTTTCCTATGGTTTTCCCATGGTTTTCCTATGGTTTTCCTAGGATTTCTATGGTTTTCCTATGGTTTTCCCATGGTTTTCCTATGGTTTTCCTATGGCTTTCCTATGGTTTTCCCATGGTTTTCCCATGGTTTTCCTATGGTTTTCCTAT
>Ga0126342_10020904_pt1 | contig 10964 bp, 13 predicted proteins | sample Cyp1metagenome_FD_92528 | JGI IMG/M metagenome (GOLD analysis project Ga0126342, IMG submission 92528) | Coral microbial communities from Lord Howe Island, Old Settlement Bay, Australia - Cyphastrea 1 metagenome | ecosystem: Host-associated > Invertebrates > Cnidaria > Coral ... | reverse complement strand
CTGTAAATATTTGCTTTTTCAAATGAATTTCCTATTTTATAGAGGTGCACCTGTTTTGTGACCCTGGGTGTTTCCATTTTATAGAGGTCCCACTTTGGGGGGGTGGGTGCCCCCGTTTTAGTATTATAAAATGGGGGCACCCAACCCCTCCACTTAATCTAGAAGGGGATGTCCATACTATGTTTAAATATATACAGTATATAATAACATAATATATGATATATATATATATATGTATGTCTGTATGTTATATATATATATATCCCCACGGATATCCCCCACGGGATCGCCACGTTTTCCCAGGCCGAAGAGGCGTTGGAGAAGGATCCCAAGTGCTTTTTGGCCGCCTGGGAGGGAGCCATCGCGGCCAAGCACATTGGTGCCTTGGCGAGTTCACCAGGAATGTTTGGCCTAGACTTGGGTGTCTGAAATGAGAGAGGGGGGAGATATAGATATACATATACTATATATATACTATATATATATATACTATATAGATATACATATACTATATATATAGTATGTATATATATATATATATATATATGTATGTATGCATATATATATTTTCCGAAAATTTGATGGGTATGCATGATCTTCCCTATTAAACATGGCCATCAGTTGAGCATATAGCCCAGTTTGGACAGACACATCTTGCTTTGGGGTTTGTTGTAATCATGTCAGATGCAATTAAGCCATGATTATCATGATTATCATGATTATCATGATTATAGATGTTATAGAACCTTGTATAGAACCTCAACTTTGACATGTTCCAGAATTTGCATGTTGCCTCATGTTTGTGAACCATTTCTTGATCGTTTCCTTTGCTCGTCTTTGCTGGTGTGCACCCCGTGGTGTGTGTTTTTTTTTCCCCATCAACACTTTCCATGGGATACCATGGGATGTCATAGGATATCATGGGATACCATCCGCCATAGGATACCCCAGGTGGTTTCCTGTGGATTTCCCCGTCGCAAAACCAATCCATTGCGACCGCCATAGGTTGGTGGAATAAGGGCCGGCAGTTGGCCAAGAAGGCCAACGGATCCATTGGGAAAAACTGGAATGGCTGGGAAAAATTCAGCACTTGGGGGTATATTCTCACCAGCTAAACTGAATAGATGTCTTAGCAAGATATTTAAGATTGGCATTGAATTGACCAAAACAAAACATGCAAGCTTCTTAGATGCAAATCTCATCTCTCAATCATGTATGGTATTTGGGTGTGGCTCAAAGAATTCTTTGTTTGAACCGTCTGAACCATTCCATTTTGGGATATTTTTGGCGTTTATCCCTGATTCTTAGTGGCCATATTAGTTATATCCTTCCTTCTTTTGGTTCCAATATGTTCCGATTGTCAGCAGTAAACCATGCTTCCAACAATTGTACAAAGGGAAAATATGAGACCCCCATGTTTCATGGTTCAAAGAGCACGTTTCCCGTTGATTTTGCCTCAAATCAATCCACAAATGAGCCGCTCTAAAAACCTCCCTTTACAATCTTTACATTTTCAGTAAGGGCCTTGTCATAACGGGTTTGGCGTAAGCAAAACCCTCACTTGCGTAAGGCCGCGTAAGGACTTCGCGTAAGGGTTTCCTCAATTTGCTTCGCGTAAGGAAAAAATCTACGCGCGTAAGCATGGCAGAAGCTTTGGCGTACCCAAAATGATACGACATAGGGAGTGACTGAAGGTTTTCATAATGGCTCAAATGCAGAAATATGGGGTTACATCATGTCACATCCACATGTTTCATCATGTTTCTTCGTGAAATTCACCATTTCTTCTTGGTCAAATCCTTCATTTGTTGTTGGCTAAATCCATTTTTTTTGTTAGTTCACGCGAGATGTTTGTTTGTACGGAATCCCCATGAACCATTTTTGTGAGTTAACATCACCATGTTTGTTGGAGTTGTTGGTTCAACATGTCAATTTTTGTTTGTTCAATTCCTTGGATGAATGTAGTGTCTGAAACATAGGGATATCATGATATACTCATGAGATATCCCATGATATCCCCAACATTTCACGAATCTTGGGAAAAACCCGACCCAAATCCCATGAATCACCGCCAGGCCATGCAGGCAGTGCCCCATGGGCCGCAGCACCGCGCGGAGCGGGAGACTGCACCTTGGATCGCCATATCAAAACAATGGGTTTTTGTTTAATGTTATACTGTTATACACAAGGTATATATATATATATATATTATATAAATAATGGTTATATATAATTTTAATATAATGGCACTATATTGTTAGATATATAGGATTATATAGGTATATACTTGTACATGTAATATTGAGGTTTTCTAAGTCGTGGAGGTACCCCCAAATCATCCAGTCATTGGACCCATTTTAGTATTGAACCCAATGGTGACTTGGGGATCCCCATTGTTTGAATTACCCATATATGGGTAGTTACAACAAGTTTGATTATACCGTTTCAACATATTCATATTATATTCCACTTATTAAACCATAACAATCATAGTTAGTACCTGTTGTAAGATATGCTATATATGGGCTACACGTGGTTATTTTTAGCCATACACAACGATTTCATACCTTTTGGGCTATGTGTGATTTCGTTTTATGTATATATTTGTGTGTAGATTAACGATGGGATGAACATATGTTTGGATAATAATTCAAACATATGAATGACTGGGAATATACCATAGTTATGATTTTTATAGCTGCAGTGAGTTGGATGAAAAAATAGAATCTAGTAGAATATCATCATCTGTTGGACATTCCTTAGGCTTCGCTGCGCCGGAGATTGTGACCGGGGGGGACCCTTAAGAAACGATCCGGTCGGTACGTTGGTTTGGATCGTTGTCGGAAAGCCCCATTCCAACCGACCTATAGCTTAGAACAGCATGGTCCCAACCACTTTGGTCTTTTGGGGGTAGCCCCAATTTTCAGACAAACCGATCTGGAGGATCATCTGGAGTTATCACTGGCTATGGATCAAAGAGATGCACCGCTCAAAAATGGATGATTACTGCAAAGCATGCGAAACATTATTCATAGGTGCCCTTTCTTTTTTAGGTTATGGTTATGGGTCAAAGACCAAACCGCAGATTTAGGCCCCCCTACAGCAAACCGATCAGCTGAGGCGAGCACACTCTTTCTCCTTATGGCGGAAGAAGAGCAAGAAGAGACCGCTGACCGCACGCATTTTCTTTTTGGGGGTCATCCCAGACAGCACGGCTAAAAGAAGTTCCACTTGGTGGACCATCGGCTTACTTCCCCCCAAGCAGCTCTTGACCATTTAACGCAGAAGGTTCGGGTCAGCTTTCTTTTGCCTTTGTCCGATGGGTGCCCTTTGAATGGTGCGTCCAGTCTTTCGATTGAGCCAAGGAAGCAAAGGAAGGCGCAGCGCTGCCACCGATCCATTGTACAGGGATGACTGTTCCACAAGGAAATCGTCCCAAAATGTTCCAACGGTTCATACAATGTCATTATATATATAATTATATATATATATATGATGATACTATATATCATATATATATATATACATATATATATATATATATGTGTGTTGTAATATGTTGTATATTGTATATATATATATGTAGTTATATATATATATGCATAGAGGATGCTTTCTTTGTCAGGTCTTGGAGATGCAACAGAGCAAACAGCAAGCAGAGCCTGAAGTCGATGCCAAGGATGGGTCAACATTGGTAAAACAGCGAAAGTTTGGGTGATTTTTGATATTTTTCCATGAGATTGTGATGGTTTAGCTGGTGATTCTATATATTATTCGATATATTATTCTTAGCTGATCACTGGAATTTTGAAGATCCGACCTGAAAAGCGGCCAGCGGCGAAAGGAGGTGGAATGGGCTCGAGGGGTTGCCATTCAGCTGAATGAGGTGCAGAATGGAGTGGTGTTCGTGCTGATAGGATCTGATAGGTGTTAACACAACTATGAGACAACTCTACTAAGCACAAAATATCAGATGTCTATAGATGTCACATCAGACATGCATACGGCTAACAAAAAACACTTTGTTTAAACCCCATTTATTTACCACCAATTCATGGCCATTTACGGAAACTATGATCATAAGTTGTACTGGTATCCACATTTTCCGAGAAATCCACAATTCCCTTCACAGGCTCTTAAGGCTGAAGATTTCAAGAGTCTGGGCCTTGGAGACCTTTGTGACAAAGACAGAGAAACCAAGAGTGTGGGTTTGATGGGAAAAAAATATAGGGAACGCCTCTGTAAAGTTGAGACATGTTTATGGTCAAAACCACACCCAACCCCTCGGAGCTTTCAGATTGAGGTTCCAAGACCCCTCAAGGAGGGTTTTGCCACGGTTTCAAACCGAAACCAACTGAAGTAACCCAGTGAGAGAGACCTAAACTGTGCAGGATTTCCACGCAGATCCCTAGAGTCAGCACGCTGTCTTCACGTCAGAAACAACCCAGGGCCGCATCATCAGATCTGGAAGCTCATCGGACCCGGTCTCAAAAAGAAGGCCTGCCAAGTGGCCTGGTTCCAGTGATCGTTGCTGGAATTGCTGGGCTGCACTAGATCACTACGTGTTTCAGGAAAGATATGAGTTCCACTTCTGGCTTTTGCCGGGTTTGGAACATGGACTTGGTATTTCCTTGGGGTCTCTAGGTCCAACACTGAGTTGCCAGCCACAGTTCCTCTGGGTGAGCCAGGACGCAGATATGCTCTTTAGCGAGATCCGACAGCTGGTTTGGGAAAAGTGGGAGCCTCAGTCGGTCAAAGTCAGATGCCGTTGCTGCTGCTGCTGATGATGGTGGTGGTGATGATGATGGTTATGGTAGAGGTACACTGATGATGCTGATGATGCTGACAGTGGTGGTGGTGGTGGCAACTAGGACGAAGTGTAGAAGAAAAGTCGTCTTGCGCATAACCGGAGATCATGTCTTTGACGCCAAGAAGACGAGTGAAAGCTTTTTTTTGGGATGAATTTCAAACACATTTTCATGATTGCTCCAATCCATTGTATGTAAATTATAGCCACAAGAGAGGGAAATTGGTCAACCAAAACCACTTTATCAACCAAGTTTCCCCCCCTTGATTTTCATAGAGAAATCGTATCATTTCCGGTGAGATCCATACGAGGTGACCGGTCTCTAATTGGGACCGGAGATGTCTCACCAAGGTGGAACCCCATTGCCTGGCAGCATGGCTATCGCACCTCCTGGGATACCTTGGCCAGGCAGTGACCGCAGAAATGTGTGGAACAAGGGGGGTACTCCCCAAATAGTCATTTCATCTGATACTTAAATGCTATCCCCCCAATTAAACAACCGTAAACGGGGTTTATTCATCCAGGGTTGACATTACACTGAACGTTTCAAAACCATGTTTTGTGGCTCAGTTTCTCGGCTCAATCTTGACTGACTCATTCCCAAGTTGATGTTCAAGATACTGGAAAAGTACAGCTAGGAGCTCTTCATCGAATCGGTTTGCTGGTACCATGCTGAATTTCGCCAGATACTGACTGTGTGGAGTTTCGGAATCCTGTGGGCACCTGTGGGAAGTTTCATATGTGGTTCAAAGGGATGGGTGGTTTCAATTCCAACAAGAGTACACAATAGAGTTACTTTTAATATCCTTGAAGTCTCTAGGATCTGACAGCATGACTACTGCTGTGTGGGATTTGAAGACCCATGGCATCAAATTCTTCCAGAGTTGCAATTTCAAGGGTACCACATAACAAACATCCTACATCCACCTGCTATTCTCTGCAGGAAAAGCTTTTGTGCCCGTGTGGTGGACGTCGCAAACGCCGACGTGGCTGAGGTGGGATGGACTCCATGAGTCTGACCTTTGTGAAACTTGTTCACAGTAGGCATGAACTCTTTCATGTCGGTTTCTGTAGTGTATATATATATAGTTGTGTATATTCATCATTATTCATCATTATTCATCATTATTCATCATTATTCATCATTATTCATCATTATTCATCATTATTCATCATTATTCATCTATATTCCTACACTTGTACCTGCATCTGCAATCCTGAAGACATGGCAGGTCGTTGCCCTTTCGCCTCCGTAATTCCCTTTAAAGATCTTCAGCCTTTTGTAGCTGCAGTTCAAAAGACATTGAGATCATATGAGGTGATATTTCATGATATATTTTGTGAAATTCCCACATGGGTAACCACATACCGGAGTTCGACCCTCAGGTGAAGGCCTTGGTAAGAGAAATGGAGGCCGGAGAGCTACATTTGGGGGATTTAACCATTAACACTGGTGATTTAATGGGGAATAATGGGGATTAATTATGTAATCATGGTTGTACCAGATGAGGGTTTTGACCATACCCCGCCCAATGTCGACCCCAATCACGACATTAGCCGAAGTCACTCCTTGGATTCCTAACATATTCCTGCTTCATCGTTCTTTTGCTCAATTTCAGAGATCCCAGGAAGAAGCAAAACCTTGGACCATTGCTGTAGACCATGGATGACCATGGGCCAGGATCGAACGTGTTTGGAGTGGCCAGACATTGCCGAAGCGGTCGAGAAGATCAAGTGCCGGAATGGGGTCATTGGCCGTCATCTCATGGGGCTGGTGGCGGCTGGTGGGTGTAGCCTTGTCACAGCACGGGTACGGAATGCAATTTACAGATGTTGAAAAATGGAATTAGAGGACGTATATGAGGACATCCAAAAGACGGCCCAGCTGATGTCAAGGATTTTCCGAACAGGTGGTTGAAACATGTTAAAACCATCCAATGCAGGCAACTAGTTCAAATACATGCAAATATCGACTCAACTATCTGGAATGATTTTGAGTTATCTACCAGCTTCGACCCTCGTCCCCCAAAGAAATCAACCTCAGGTACGACGAGACTTGGGCCTACACGAAGCGCGAGGATGGTACCTGGGGAACGTCCGCAGCCCAGAGATCCAATGGCTTTCACCCCAAATGATCCGCAGCCCATGGGGGGTCAATGGATGTCAATGGGGTCCTTCCAACTGGGATACATCCATTGGGATGGGGATCATAACTGGGTTGTTCCAGGTTGTTCCAGTATGATTTCCATCGGCGGCACACAGAAATCTGTTTCTAGCGCCCTGATTGAATCCTTCACTTTCACTTATGTAGATGAACCATCGAGTTAGTTCATTGCTTCATAAGTGCGTATAGTTCTATCCCCTTCTACCCCATTTATCATGGCTTATAACATATTATAACATATTACAACATGTTCTAAGCCACATATGAACTACCGTGAACTACCGTGAACTACTGTGAACTACCGCAACATCCATGGCCCACGCTTGTTGCAGGTGGAACGGGCCAACCTCCTTGTGAGTGCCCTCCACAGGGCGTCAGGCTCGGCATCCGCAGGCTGCGTGCCTCTGCCCCGGTGGTGCCGTGCAGAGAAAAACGAGCGACGAGCTTCGGAGCTCCACTGGTCCACTGGACATCACCCTCTATATGGCTATGGATCAATACCTATTAATACCATTTTTAGGGATCAATATTAATCATCAATAGATGATCATTATTAATATTTGGATAGGTAAACCATCTATTGATCAATATCAATATCTATATGGGGTTTGTCTGAAAATGGGGTATACCCCCAATATCCCCCAATGAAATAGCCATAAAAAGTAGGGATAATGATCAGCAAAACCATTGGGTTTTTTGGGCTACACGACATTTTCAGACAAACCCATATGGAGGTTTCCATAAATAGGGGATCTCCAAAATTGATGGGTGGACAATTGACAATTCTCTTAAAATGGATGATTTGGGGATATTTGGGGGTAGCTCCATATTTGGGGGTAGCTCCATGTTCGGAAACCCCCATATGGAGGATTTTGGCAGCTCATCTAATTGCAGCCTTGTTGGGTGGTCAATCCAAAGCCTATCACGGTGGATATTACCACTATACTTGGGATGAACATCTCTCAGATCACGAACACTTTTGGGATGTAAACCTGTGTATACATATATCTATATCTATATCTCTATCTCTATCTCTATCTATCTATCTATCAATCAATTATCTATCTATCTATCAATTATCTATCTATCTATCTGTCTATCTATCTATCTATCTGTCTGTCTATCTATCTATCTGTCTATCTATCTATCTGTCTATCTATCTATCTATCTATCTGTCTGTCTATCTATCTATCTATCTATCTATCTGATTATTTCACATTATATCACACTTGCTTTTGTAACAACCCACTGTCAGCTCATTTTTTTCCGCACCAGGAGTCGGAGCTTCCGTTGTTGAACAGCATTCCAGACGCGGACGCCTGAGACCTGCCATTGATTTCAGCTGGGTCAAAATCTCAGGTGCTCTTAATGGGCACAGATGGAGTGGCCGCAGATACCTTTGGATTTTGGATGAATCATGATGAATCTGGGTCGGTTCTTGTTTGCATTTATCCAATACTTAAGTGTTTGTGTTGTGAGTACGTACCCAATTTTGACTCAGACCCATTGACTCAGACCTCGCGTAGCACCAGCGGAAGAAAGATAACCTGCAAGACACTGGATCCTCTATGAGTAGACCCAAACCTGGGAGGACGAGGAAATAAAATCTCAGTTTTGGGTGGTTTTGAGAGGATATAAGTACAGACAATGTGAAACCTCGCGTGAATCTTTGCCCATGCTGCATCACCCTGAAATGCTTGAGTTGGCTCAAGCTGCAAGTAGGAATATTGAATAATTATTACCTACCCGTTTTGGTTGCAGCAAATGGCGGCCCCAGGAAACAAGTGCTTTGGCCTTTCTCGGGGCAGATGGAGATTCCACAACAATCAGATGATTCAACCCCTAAATCAGTGTGTCATTACCCTTTGGCAGTTGGTACCTATGGCAGCAAAAGTCAACCTTTTAAGCGGCACTCGAGCCGCACCTACCAATGTCACCAATGTCACCAATGATTGCTGTTCCTTCGGGATCATTGATCACTTGTCTGATGCAACGCCTCGTTTTTATCCATTGAGTATGGTCCAGTACTGGTTTTGTATGGTTTTGTTGGCTCTATCTCCACTTGAGCTTAGCATATCCGTGCCTAGCAGCCCAGGTTCTGGGGGGGCGCAAGCTCCTCAGAGTCCGATTCCGACTCCGGATCCTCCGACAGCGAGGAGGTCGCGCGTTTACCTGGCAGGGTTGGTTCCCCGGAAAAAGGGGTTGGTTATCTATCCATGAATTTGGATGAATTTTTGGTATTTTCACGTGAGTGAATTATTAGAATTCAGGGATGGCCATACCCCACCATGTTTTGACCATGATATTGAGCATTGACATTTTGGGGATAGGCCATAAACTGACATTTTGAGCATCATCCATGAGAATAATGAGATATGTAAAGCATAATTGGTTTCAGAATTTTGAAACATACCCTTTTGTGACCATCTTGTTGTAGCTGATAATCCCCAAGGCTGGGCCAGAGTTGGTCATAATTTTTCAGGTAGTTTGAGTATGTTGTCATCGCAAGTCTGGACCATTCCCCACTTGGATGGGACTTCCAGTTGGAGCCCAGCTTGGTCTCCTTTGAAATGGATCCATGGGAAGGTGTAGAGGTTACATCCCCGATGGAAAAACTATGAAAAACTCACCATTCTAGGATCAATCCTAGTTTTTCGTGGGTAACACTCACCATGTCACCATATTCTTAGGTCAAATCCTCACTTTTCTTAGATGACAATTGTTCTTGGACAAAACCCTTACCCTCTGGTAATTTAACATGGCTATGGCAATTCACCATTTTACAATTAGTTAGGTATTTTTAATAGGTAAAACATGATAAAACATGTGTAAACGGGCCGAAATAACCATAGCTATGTCAAATAACCAGAGGATCATCCATGTTAATCCCAGTATGAATAACTATTATATAACCACTATTATTGGGTATCGGTATAATCCATCATTATTAATGGACATGAATGGCTTGTTAAATAACAAGAGCTTTTTTTTTCTTTGATCCCCGGGTTAAAGTAACAATCCATTAATGTCCACTAACGATGGTGGTTCATATCCATTAATGGCTTGTGACTTGTGAAATAAACACTATGGATACCAAATGGACTGTGAATATATATATATATATGAATACATATACATATATATATTTATATGTGCTAATCTCCATGAATCGATATAGTTCATATAACCATTTACCATGGTTATCCCATGGTTATCCCATGATTATCCCATGATTAAACCAGCCAGGAGCGGCCCGTGGTGGCCGCCGCAGCGCCTCGAAAGATGGCGCGCTGGGCTGAGGCCTCCTCCAGTGAAGATGAAGGCAGGGGACTTATCGCGGATGATATGTATCGTAGGTAGTATCTATGTAGGTATATAAATGTATGTGTATATATATAGAGGCTATATAGGTATCTATCTATCTATCTATCTATCTATGTATATCTATATATGTATATCTATATGTATATGTATATATATATATGTGTATATATATGTATATATATAGGTGTATATATATATATGTATATATATATATATATGTATATGTATATATATACGTATATGTATATATATGTAGAATGGCATATTGTATTTGTTTATATCTATAATTCTAGTAGTGTATATATTTATATAGATATACATACAGTATATGAAATAATGGTGTATTCATGGAAGTCAGGAAATATGGAACATATATACATACGCGCATATATATATGATCTACAATGGTGTATATAATGTAGGACTATAATTGTATATATATATATATATATAGATATGACCATTCCTTTACATGCGCAATATAATATATATATATATATGGTATATTCTGATGGTATCATTAAGATGCTTCATATATATACAACATATAATCAATATAATGCTATCATTTTGATAGTTTTTTTTTTTTTTAAGATGTTTATGATTATTGTGTTTTGATAGGGCAATTTCAGTAATTATCAGGATTTGGGTTAAATATGATGATAGGGG
>Ga0126342_10020903_pt1 | contig 10964 bp, 11 predicted proteins | sample Cyp1metagenome_FD_92528 | JGI IMG/M metagenome (GOLD analysis project Ga0126342, IMG submission 92528) | Coral microbial communities from Lord Howe Island, Old Settlement Bay, Australia - Cyphastrea 1 metagenome | ecosystem: Host-associated > Invertebrates > Cnidaria > Coral ... | reverse complement strand
GGTAAAGCTATATATGGGGTATGGGGATATTTGGCACAGATTAATAGCTGCATGTTGGTCACATCATCTGTGCCCATGTCATCTTTCAACAAACACATTGTGAAAGTAACTATATAGGCCAACGAGGCTTCAAACCCAGCCACATGCTTGCCAACAGGGCTGATTTGGACGTATATGTTTGAGCACAAGTGGGGAAGGGGCTGGAAAAACTGAACGGCACAAAACATAGACATTATTAGCCACTTGGAAAAATATGTCCACACAGCTACCTTTTAAAGAATGTGCTCCAGAATGAGGTTGTTTTCAGAATCTGCCCGTTTACCAAAAAAGTGTACCAAACACCCTAAAAGTACACATTTATCTGTACCACTGGGCGGTGCAGGTATATATATATATATATGTTTAAATTTTTATATACATTTGGCAACGAAATGAGGAATGGTAGCTAACTCTATAGCACATCAGTATGGGCAAATATTCACAATTTTGGAAAGGATAATTTCTATCTTGAAGGGGGAAGAGCCATATTGTGATGGTTTCGAAGCAGTGAGGCATCTTGCTACGACATGACCTTTGTGGGGTTGCAATCCCATGGTCATTGCACCTCTTCCTCTTGGCAATTTCAAGTAGGATCAAGAAAAAAACGCATTGGAAACACAAACTAGATGAGCACAGGAAATATGCATATACACATCTCAATATTATTACAGTTCGCTATATTTTTAAAAAAGGACTTCTACAACCACGCAGGACCTAAGAAGCTGCATCCAAGCATCTTGCTTTGCATCTTGCTTCAACTTCCGTTGTTTGCTGCGTTCCTCCTGGGACTTCCGCCGTTCCTCCGCGCGCTTCTCGATCTCCATCAGGACTTTTGGACAGGAGCGGCTCCGCCGTGGCACCTGCAACGGCAGCGGGAACGAAACTGTATAGATCAACATCCTTGGAAAATAGATGACATGTGAATAACCATATGTTTTTTTAACAGTATAATCATAATAATCATAGCATATTTAATCATAATCAGACTACATAATGGTAATTAATTTATTTAATACTAAATATCATCAGCAGCAGCAGCAGAATAAGCAGCAAGAACAACAGCAGCAACAGTGGAATATGTAGCGGCATCTCCTGTCAATATTCAGTCATCCAAAGGGCATCCAAATCATTGGATGTATCCCAAGAATAACTGATTGATGCTGATTCGCTCTGATTTCCAAGCGATATTCTGTCCTCTTGAAGTCTTGTTCATGACCTCACATTTGCCAAGGCACCGGTGCCGAAGTCTCCGCCTCCACTTCCACACAATCCATCAGCGTTGGAGAAGGGGTTTCCTCCGCAGGAGCCGCGTCTGTGCTGGGCAAGGATGCCAAGAAAGCCTTGGACGCAGCATCTCTGTGATTTGAGGAAAGGTCTACCGATTTCACCGGAGATTTTCGACGGATGTTAAAAAAAGAATTGTACGAAGGAAACTCAGGAACCACGTTTTGTTGTTATCAACACTGGGGATTGGTTGACGGAACATTTCCCCTTTTCTGCGACACACCGAGTTCTTGGAAGATGGAATTTCGGACGTCCAATGACAATCGCAAGAACACCCAAGCACCCTGGATTCTTGAAAGCTAGTGCTTGTGACATCTTTTTTCCCAGGAGCTCAGGAGTCTAGATTGGACTGCGCTCTGCCTTGCGAAATCAACCCTGATTGAAACCTTTTTAGGACAAACAAACCATCCAAGTTCCTCTCAAAAAAGTACGTTGAGAAGTAACGTGCCCTGCAAATCCTCAGGAAATCAAACATGGCCATGGCCATGAACAATCCCTCATTTGTAGATGGTTTTCCATGTTTATCCCATTAAAACATATTTCTCTCTCCATGAAATTCGGTTTTCCCGGCAAGGCATGTTTGATTCCCAAAAACATCCAAGCTCGGCTTTTGCAGAGCTAAGTCGCTGAAGTTTTCGCTGCCAAGGTAGCGGCCGATTTCTCCCCCTGAACCTCTCCTGGTTGCTGGTTGCAGCACTGAACTGGAAAGAAATATGAGTCTGAATGTCAAATTGGGATGATCTTATCATCTGAAATGAATAGGGGCGGAATATAGTCACCTAGAATCATCTTTCCATTCTTGGACACAAACTTCCGGAAACACCATCCCACTCACCACTCACAAACGTTGGGCATCAAACGTATGTCAACTATAAAGGTTAGATAAGCCTTGGTGGAATACATCTATGGTGGATATAGATATGGTTAAATGGGTTTCTACACTTCTATTCAGATTTTTTATTCCCATCATACCCCAATTACGATCATTACAATATATCATCATTCATTCATTCAATCATTCATTCATGCAATCATGCATTCATTCATTCAATCAATCAACCATTGAGTCATTTCATTCCATTCCATTCCATTTCATTTCATTCATTTCATTTCATGTCATTTTCATTTCATTCATTCAGTCATTGGAGTGCAAAACAAACATGTTTTTTCCAACTCATCGCCCAGTCTCGGACGTGTAATCCCCAGGCCACCCACGCACGGCGCACACAGCGCAACTGGCAGAAAGACACGGCCAGCACGGAGCGCTGGTGGAAACGCTGGAGCTCCTAAGGCCCAGGCAGGGAACTTGGGGATCTGTATGTGCACTATATATATATGTGCAAATATATTGATATATATATATATATTTAAAAAAATACATGTATTTATTGGAATATAGTGAGATATGTGTATATATACTTATATAAAATTAAAATATGTATTTACTGATATATACATATAATAACATATAGTTGGCAAATTATCATGTTTCACCATATAACCTGAAATAAAATCACTTGGGGAGGATTCCTCCATCCTCTTACTTAGCATCATTCCAGTGCAGTTTCCATCCGTTTTGGCTGCCAAAGGTTCTTCCACATGCTTGACCGCTTCTCGTTCTGCCACCAAGGATGTGACCACTTCTCGCCACAGAAGTAGGCAGCTAGACCTTAAGTGGAGTATCATCCCTCCTAGTACTGGTTCCATCCCTGAAAATATAGTTTTTTTTTACGAACAAATATGGACATATAAGGAATTATGCATATAATAACTATATATATATAATTGTATATATATATAACCAACAACATGTTAACACATGTCTGAAAAATTAGGAAGGAAAAACCAAACTATTAGTTAACCATCATTATCCCCATTGAAATGGCCGTTTGAAAGGATATCCCATTTTCAGGTATACCCAAATGCATTGCGTATGTAAGTCGCATGACTTGTATGACTGTATGCATGGCTACCTAAGAAACCAACAAGACCACACACCTGCACAAACACCATGAGACTTTGGCTTCTTAAAAGAAAACATAAATAAATATATATATATATATATATGTATATGAATGAATGCACATATGTATGTATGAATGCATGAATGTAAGAATGTAAGAATGTAAGAATACAAGAATGCAAGAATGCACGAATGCGTGCATGTACAAATGACTGTATGTATGGACGTATGAGAAAAAAACATGAACATAAATGTTCATCATTTTGGCTGTTTTTATAAGGGCCTCGCCATATCAACCCTGAGTCGATCTTCAAGGACATCAAACACCCCTTTTGCCAATGTATTTTGGTTTTTCCCGCTGTTGGCCAATGTGCACTCTTGGGTTTCCTTCAGTGGCCCAAGGTTTGTAAGGGGTGATATCCCATGGGTCACCACTCTTGAAGGGGTGAAATCATCTTTTTATCCAACCACTATGCATCAAACCCGATAGTCAATTACGGGTACATCATTATATCCCTACTATACCCAATGCGTATCCATCAGTTTCTATTCCGAGTATACATCCATTACAACCCAGTCATTATATCATCATTATACCCATGTATGTATATATATATATATATATACATATGTGTAATTATATGTATATATATGTGCACATGGCTGTGACTGAAAATGAAGGATGCCCTCACAATCGCAATTTCATGGATAAAAAGATGATAAACCATGTAGTTTTGGGGTGCCAAATTTTGAGACACGCCCATATCATATCCCAATCACTATGTTCCTTTGATATACTATTAATTTCCTTTTTTTAGGAATGAGATAAGGTATACGCCTTATTAATCTATATAATATGTATATAATATATAAATAATTTCACAAATAGTTAAATATATTTATAATGATATATAATTATATATATAATTTTCTATATATATATGTATATATATATATGCATCCTGTATATCATCATAACATATATATATATATATACCATATCCTAATTTATATTCCCCTCCTGTCCTTTTTTGCAGCCTCCAAAATAAATAGAAACGTTGGACATCTGGAAACAGGAGGCAACCATAATCTATATCATGCTCCAAAAACTTTTCGATCTTTCTGGTGGTTGCTGTAATATACCCACAGTTATAGCCCTTTACCACTTATACTAACAAAACCCCATAGAATGTATAATCCCATAGAAATAACCAGTTGTAACTAATCAATAATAATTGGCCATAAGATGCCCATGAGATCCGCACCAAGCGGCAGCAGTGAGATCTTCTTTGCCACCGCAATCCGTTGCCCCTTGCGCTGCAGCGCCCGCAGAGCCTCCTGCCATCGTCGCAGCGTCAGCTGCCAAGCGCTGCGACGCCAGCGGTGCCACAGGGCCTCCCAGTGTGAAGAGCAGTGGAAGAATGTCGGTTAAATGGGGAGATAAGCAACACAAAGCAACTAAAATGTGAAGTTATGAATAGGACAATTATAGAAATAAGGATGTAACTGAATTGTGGAAACAAAAACAGCGATTTGAGCGAACAAATTCGAATTTCCATGGAAACAATTGGATTTGCAAACCAAACAAACACAGAAATTGATTGGCAAAAAGTTGGGTTAGCCATTGACAAAACAGTGGGATTGCGAGGGCAAAGAATCAATCAAAATACTAAAAAATCAGTGATCAGAAACTGAAATGGGCCTCATGCGGCCAAACACGCCTGTCTTTCCTGCAGCAATAACAATCTCCCTCGCCCAATCACAATGTAATGGAAAAACATACAAACATATATAAGGACTATACTATACCCCCATGACGACGGAGGTCATTTTCCAACTATGGTTGGTGCATACCTATGCTGAAGTATGGAGACAAAGCATGAACTATGATCCCCCAAATCAGAAAGTCATCCAAATAGTTAAGTCAGTAAAAAAATGTGTGATATCATATTCTGCAGGCTTACATGCTCGTTAGCAGTTCCAACATGTTTCAACCCATCCCAAAATCAGTCATGATTAGTCAGTCGGCAGATTCATCGCCGGCTTGAACATTCAACAAAGCGCCTAGGAACATCTATCATCTTTAGAAGGAACATGTTTTATCTCTTTGATTATCTTTTATCCTTTTGTTGTTGGCTGCATCCCCTATTCCCATTTCGAACATCCACATTCCTCTTGGGGATATCCATTGATTGTTTTTTTCATGGAAATCATCCATCAATTTGGACATCTCGGTCATGCCTCTAGCGCCATGACCATCGCAGTGACGGCTTCTTGGCGGCACCCGTGGCTCACTGAAGCCTCGCTACATGGGGAACCCACTGGGGCTGCACCACGGGCACTGGATGAGGAAGTGCAACTCAGCAAGAGGAAGGCAGCAAAAACGGCAAAAACCATGAAAACGTCAATGGGACATTCTTGTTACATTCTTATTACTGTTTTGTTGGTTAGTTTACACAGACATACACACATACATAGATAGACATATACATACATATGACATATGACATATGCATATATGATATAATTATGTATGTTATATATTTGAATAGGATTTTCTGCCCATAAGCGGACATGTAGCATTTTGATACATCTTGCAGCCTTGGGGGCCACCGGGCTGCGAGTGGTATTTTCCCGCCTTCTCTTCTTGAACCTGCTGCCTGGGCGACGGGTAGCGGCATGGTTTTGTGCATCAAGCGTCAAGCCACTGTCAAATCTGGCTCAGAACCTGAACACAGACACATCTATGCAAATCTTACATCTTCGTCCCACTCCTAGCGCTGCTCGCACCAAACCTTGAATACTCACAGCCAATCATATAGACTCTGGCAACCCAACCTAGTGGAAAGTGCGATCATGAAGGTACCCCATATCCAATCACTCATGGTTTTCCCATCGTCCCTAAGGAAATTCTGCCAAGGTGCAGTTGATTTGACAGTTGTTCCAGCACCTTTGTCTTTCGATCCCTCTCACCTGCGCCAAGACTGGCCCAAACGTGTAATTAACTAGATACGCGATGCCAAGCACTCAACCGGGCCACAGAAACAAGGTTTGAACGTAACATGACTTTACGACGAGTGATCCCTACCCTGGCATTTTCAAGGAATATATTCTGACATATATTCTGTCCATGATCATACAAGTCCGCAATCTCGCAATCTCGAAACAGTGCAGATCTCGCTTATGACGCTAATTGTGTCAAATCCCTCGGCTGCTGGGGGAAACATCTTCAAAGCCAAGATCTCTTTTTGATCCGGCCTTCAGCCTGACGCAATTCGCGCATGGCCTCGATCCGGTCATCCCAGGTGACGAGGCCATGATGGGTAACTATAACAAAACATGAGGGAGTGAAACGAGTTTTTGAACATCTTTCCCAATGTGTTGTCGGGTCACTAAACATGAACGTAACATGTTGTGATATGTTGTAAGGATTTAGTTGTCAAGAATTTAGGCAGTTCGAAGTAATGATATTGAAATTAGACTATATATATATATATATGATTATATATTTATGTATATATATATACATAAGACAAAGTTGGACCTATGCAACATGAACCGAAACTGACCAGCCAAATACAGCCTGAAGCGTTGACGAACAGAAATGGTGACTGAAGCAACACAGCGAAATGTGACGACGGGAGATTCCGGCTCAACCAGCAAGAACACAAAAGCGGGGCTGTACCAACTACAAAGGATATTGAAGATATGTGGCCAATAGACATGGGTGTCCAAAAAAGCTGGTGGCCTTCAAGAATGATAGGTGATGTCAAGTTGATGTCAAGTGTTGCTGTAGCCTCATCTTAGCCGGGGCAAAGGAAACAGAAAGCGGCTTCTGCTAGTAAGAAACAAGTCTTACAAATCAGTTCATCAGCTTCCAGGAAACATGTTTTTATCTTTTCCATTTTCTAGCATCTTTTTGTATAAGGAACATCTTCCACTGGATCTCCACTTCCGGATCCCGGCACCTGCGCCTCCCGCGCCACTTCCTGCCGCGTGCGTTCGACCTCCTCGTCCAAGCGCCCGCTCTCGGAGACCACACGCTGACGCATGCCCTGCAGCTCCGTAGCAACAACCTGGGCCGTGGCTTCCTCCCCAGTAAACATGGAGAATTCACCATGAGAAATTGAGGTGTGAAAGCAGTACCCTCTGCTAAACTAACATAACTATGGAAAATCACTATTTTTAATAGTGTACCATCTATAAATGGGCCATTTTCCATGGCTGTGTTAAATAACCAGAGGGTAAATATCATGGAATACATGGGGAGCTAGGGAGCAAACAGAAGTTGCCAGTAACAAATGGATACACATGGATGTTTAGCAAGAAAGGGCAGCTCCAGCCCCATGCCAGCAAAAAAACAATGGGCTGCTATTTTCTGACTCAGTACCTAACTAGCTGCAGATTTTATGACCAACACATAGACACATTTGGATACAGCAGGAGAAATCATGGTGATCCCAGTGCTTGAAGTCATTTTAACAACTTTGCAACCCGTTGGCATTCGCGTCAGCACATCCTCCCGGGCCTCAAGACTTCAGGCTGCACGGCTGGTTTTCGAAATGAATTCAGAACGTCTGTGCGGCCCCACACGGCCCGGTGAGCGTTGTTCGCTGTAGCGGGGCAAGGGGCTGGTCACAGTACATTCCATTCTTGGCTGGTGGTCTACGTCCCAGATAGCCAACCAACTGGATGCGTGATGCCAATGAAAGATGCAAACATGTGCAAACTCTTGAACCACCAGCCATCTATTTCGTTGAGTCGCCTTAGTCAAGGCCTTTGCCTGACAGACCATGGTCACTGTTCACTACTACCATCTGGTTATTTAACATAGCCATGGAACATCACCATTTTCAATACGTAAACAATCTATTTCTATGGGTCATCTATACCATGGCTATATTAAATAACCAGAGGGTATACACTACCACTACAAATCGATTGAAAGAAGCGCCGGCCAGTGACACCGCTGGATCACCCAGCCCACATGCTACCAAACTAGGCGCCGGCAAACATCTAATCGGATGATACTATATATGTACGCCGTATGCAATATATGTATGTGCGCTTGCTTGGTTTTGTGATATGCGGTGGCATTGGGAGCCCGAACGCTCTGCACAGAGTTCTTTGCTCTGACTCAGGGCGATGGAGTAGGCGACATGAAGGCAAAGTTGTTGGTTGACATGTGCCTCACGTTCCTCAGAGCCCAATGAGGTGCTTGGAATTGGAAGCGCCAAATGCCAAAGCTGGTTCCACACAAGAAACGTGTCCAAGCAAAAGAAATTGAAAGGAACACTGATTTGGTGCAACATCTGTTCATGCTGGTGGGTCGATGTGGGTTGTACTGTATCCTTTGGGGGGAAATCATGGTGAAAGTATTCCACGTGTGAAATTCATCGCTGCAACTGCTTCATGACGGTAAAAGTTTGGACAGTTCTTTCTACCCAGTATGGTAAATCTTGATAATTTGTTTGTTGTGTTTTTTTTTTTGCTTTGTGGTTACGCTGCACGTTTTATCGGAAATGTGCCGCTCGTCATGTACCCAGCAGGAATAGTTGCTTGCATCTCCATATATGATATTCCCACCACTTGTTTTGCTTGCTGGTTCCTTTTTTGGGTAAATAGCATGCATAATAATTGTTTTTTCTTGGATAATCCCTAAGGCTAGTATGTGATTGATACATGGGATATAACTAACTGTAGAAATCCATAATGCATGAAATTCTCCAGTTATCTTTTGGGATGCCCCCCAAGTGGCAATTCACCAGCTGCCAGTGCTAGTGATACCCGAATCTATGTTGATTTTAATGCCAGTCTTTATGCTCATTCTACCCCTCTTAGATGCAAGTAGATCCCAACCTTGCTTCCGTAGACGGATCCCCCGCAGCATTTTCTCCATGGTAGAGATACACATAACAAGTAGATCCAAAATACGTCTATGTGTATATGTATATATATTTAATCATGCATCGACGATAATGTGCATGTATACATAGTATATATCTATTATGTAACTATGTTGTTTATACTATATTACTTATATATCATTATATGATGTTATGCTATGTTAAACTATATTATATTAGATTAAACTATACTATATTATAGTAGTATGTTATTTAAATGATACCAAATTAGTCCAAATTATATTGTATGAAATTATTTTGCATGAAAATATATCATATGAAATTAAAACAAACTATGTTCAATAATACTAAATTATATTATGGTATTGCATATTGTAAAATCTAATAGTACAAAAATATTATATTACTTTAAATAAACAAATCATCATATTACGATATGTTATATCATTACATTAAAACCATTATACTATCTTACAGTACGATAAAGTGTGTTATACATATTACATTGTATTCTATTCAAACATATTATTTTATAAAATGATGATATAGTATATATATTATGCTATATTATATTATCTTATGTTATCTTATCTTGTAAAAATATATTTACTGTATGATAATGTATGTACATAATCGCAAGTATGCATGGACAAACTTGGGCATCCTGCAAACAAACACCAGCCATTTCTGGCAAAAACAATGTCCATTCCCAGCGTCAACAGCACGGAGCTCCCCAGTTGGCTGTGGCCTGAGTCTTTGGAGGTCTTTGCTCCTTCCCCAGCACGGAGCTCCTGACAAACACCTCAGGTCCAGTGCGAGAACCGGGGAAGACAAGAAAACAAATTAGAAAACACCGAGAAAAACAGGATTGCGGCACCTGGAATTTGAATGAATTTGTAATCTGTGGCAGGGATGGTTCCGTTTTCCAAGGCGGAACAGTATCTTCCGCTTCCGCCCTATGTTATTTGCTCATGTCTTCGCAGGGTACCAGATGGATGGAAAGTAAAATAAGGATGATGTCAGCCATGAATATAATCATGTCACAAGAAAAACATGGAAACAAACCAAACAACTCTGCAAAGCAAACCCAGGGCTGAACAGAATAGCAAGCCAAAATCTTGGATAATCTTTGGGCCAGGATCCGTCTTTGAACTCCCAAACAGCATCCACCAGGGTGGTCGTCGGACGCTCGGCCGTAAAAACACAGGCGCGCGGCCTGGTGGAATGCGCTATCCGCCCAGTTGGGGCCCATCCAGATGGGTTTGGGTCTAAATCAGTCCCCAAATGGGGGTGAGCATACAAGGAATGTCACACTTTCATTGCATTTGGATGTTGACTGATGTTGACCCACTTTTGGGAATCGTGGCTCACTGCCAACCAGTTGAGAACAATCGGCTCCAATCCCTGAACCGCTTGAGGGCCCCCAGTCTATCATCAGGGGGCTCAAGTTACATCAAAAAGGCTCATCTGATGAATAGATTGGGCTGGAACCAAAAGAGACCCACGGTGATACACACATGATTTCAAAATTTAGCATCGCAGGACCGTGATTGATGGAACTCGGTAACTTGGTGTGCAAAAATAAATCTGGGCCCCAACTGGCCCCACTGGGGTATGGACAGCACATTCAAGCCAGTCCCATAGATGCTCCAAATATCTCCAAATAATGCCCTTGATAATGCATAATTACCCAATAGATCAGGTTAGGTTATTTTCTGCCTAAAAGGTAATTCCTTATTTCCTACCTAATTTGATACTTTTTTAAGGTTGCAGAATAACCTTTCTTAAGGTTATTTACTTTTTTTCTTAAG
>Ga0126342_10020902_pt1 | contig 10964 bp, 12 predicted proteins | sample Cyp1metagenome_FD_92528 | JGI IMG/M metagenome (GOLD analysis project Ga0126342, IMG submission 92528) | Coral microbial communities from Lord Howe Island, Old Settlement Bay, Australia - Cyphastrea 1 metagenome | ecosystem: Host-associated > Invertebrates > Cnidaria > Coral ... | reverse complement strand
TTTTTTTGGCCGCTCGCCGCATTCCCCGCAGCTGCGTTCGAACTTGATTGGATGCACTGCTTGGCATCATCAAATCACCAAATTTTATCAAATTTTGGGATCATACAAATCTACCATCATCAAGTTTTGGGATCACAGATGTCCACGAGCCATAGCGTAGTTCTCATACCCATTGGCCAGAATCCACCTTAGGTTCTGGCCAAGTAAAGTGGGATCATAAACATCAAGAAAACAAATGTCAAAATGAATAAAGCATTGACATATGTTGACATGACGTCAAATCCCCTTAAGTTTTGCCAAGGAGCTCCTTCCTGGCCTTGACAGATTCGGCACGGACATCTTTACCCTGAGATTTTGCCAACTTCGAAGCGGTAGAGTAGACCTCAGAAAGCTAGAAGGAATCTCCAGCACTCTTCAAGATGCGCTGTTTTCTTCTCAAAAAAATGCATAGTATAGAAAGCTATTTGGTTACCAAAAAATGTAGCCTAGATTCGCTGTGCAACTTCTTCTTGAGCTCACTCTCACTCAACTTCGTGTTTTTGTTCTCTTCATCAGACTCTTCATCTCGCGACCTTTTTGCGGACTCCTCTGCAGACTTCTTAGCACGCGCCTTTGCAGACGCCTTCGCAGACGCCTTAGCGAGCGCCTTTGCAGACGCCTTGGCTGCTGCCTTGGCACGTGCTTTTGGAGAAGCCTTACGTGCCTTTGCAGACGCCTTAGCCTTAGCGAGCGCCTTTGGAGACGCCTGGGAAACTTTCTTCGCTTTCCTAACTGGTTTCCGCGGGGTTCCTGCACTCTTGCTCTGGGGGCTCCTGCCTTTGACGGCAGATGGCTTCGGACAAGGCTTCAGACCAAGCTCATGCCTGTCCAAGGCACGGAAGCCAGCATCCAAACGCTTTTGCACATCCTTCTCCTCCTGGTTCTTAAGCAAGGCGTCATCTCGGACTGCTAGATCATCATCCATGAGCGCGTCCATGTATTGGTCACTGTTGAGTTCCGAGTTGCGCACGTCAATCTCAGCACGCGGTTCTGAAACTTCCGCCACCGACTCCTCCCAAGGGCTGCCAAGAGGAAGAGTGGAGGCGGTGGAAGCGGCATCTTCCTCCCGGGCCCCACAAACAGACAAGGTAAGTTTGCCCAACTCATACAAGCAAGCATCAATGCCTGCCAGGGTGGCAAGACAAAGGTCCCTGTCAACCACAGTGAGACCAGGGATGGAATGAGCTAGGTCCTCATGTGCAGGCTCACATGCAGGCGCTGGAATGCCAGCGCTGCTGGATGCCTCGTCTACCTCAGCCAGACTGGTATAATACCAATGGGTTAACCAAGAAACATTTCAATGTGTAAATGCCATGAGGGTTAACTAGTTTCAGGCTTTCAGGTTCTTGGACTACCGTGCTTAGCAACTATCTAGGAACATATCACGCAACTTTATTTTTGCCAACATTTTTAAAAGAACAAACCAAGACACCTTGGCACATGGGATCTCGGTCTCACGTTTCTCAGGGGTTGGTGGATCCAGCCATGTGTCCTAGGTGATAAAACTGGGTTTGTTTGTTTTTTCAAACGCATGCAGCAGCCAGCTCAGTTTTTTGTGCACATTTCCATACCAAACATGGAACACATTTGATATCAGGACAAATTCAAGTATTTCTCACTTGGATGCAAACCAAGCTTCGTTCACCAGCGCCGCATCTTTCATGGCGCTGCCCTCATAGCCATCCGAATCAAGGCACCCAGCCTTAGTATGGATCCAACAAGCGGTAATATTTCAGGGGCAACGGTGGTCATTGTGGGAAAGATGCCCTTAGATTGTCGTTTTGACAGCTATAGAAAGTTTGAGCCCTGTCCAGCCAATTGCATCAAAGCGGCAGGGGCGGTCATTGAATCGGGATAGATGCCCTGCTGATTGTCGGGCCAATAGCCACTGGAATCCACAAACCTTGGAAGAGAGCTTTTTTTTTCTCCATGAAACCATATTAAGCTGTTATTCCACTGCCATAGTCACATGCGAGCACGATGGATCATAACATGTGTCACTCCAAAATCTCAAAACATATTTGGGGACTTCCTAAGGACCAAGCTCCGCATATTCATGTTTCTTCTCAATGGCATACTCGAATGGCAGGGATTCAGAAGGAAGGTCTTCCTGGAGCATGTCAAGGAAAGGGGTATTGACTGAATTAATTAGAAAGAGGGAGGGGGAAAAACATAATAATCAAAATACATAATGCGCCGACCCGCAATTCCAGATTGTGAATAACCATGGATCCAATCTTAATTGGAACGTACAAACCCCATGTTGTTGAACTCAATATAATATTATTTTCTCCCTTACCACCCCACAAACAGCAGTCCTCTTCACAGTGTTTACGGGACTTCGAGGCCGGCTTCTTGGTGGAACTCTTCGCTGCAGCAGGCCGCTTGATGGGATTCTTCTTGCTGCCAGCATCGTGCTCATGAGTTTCAACCCCATCATCATCTTGCTCATCGCTATCATCATCATCACGATCATCGATTGGCTCATGTTCATCTTCCGGGGATGGGATGACCTTCTTTGCCTTCTTTTTCTGTTTGGGTTCTTTCTTGGGTTTGGGATCTGTTGAGCCTTTCCCGGATTTCTTAGTTGGCCCCCCGGCACCATCTCCAGATGAGTCAGAAGACCCAACACGGCCAGGGACAGCATGACTCCCACTTGATCCTGACAGAGCCAAAATGGAGCTGTTGAGTTGATTACATAATAAACAGATTTATTATTATCTTTATTTTATCGTTATTCTTATGTACCCGAAAATCATTCATGAAACCTGGGCCATTGTATCTTAATTCAATTTCAGGTACCAATGTAGGAAAACCAAGATGCATATCTTCTAGAGATTATTGGGATCCATGAACTTCCAAGTTCATCAGTGTTCCCACCTGTTCTAGTTCCAGCTGATGCTGCTGCAGGCACACGAGCAATCACTGCTGAAGAAGGCGTGGTCGGGGTAGTCGATCTCTGCGGTGGGCTCTGCAAAGTGTTCGAAGAGAGAAGCCGCTGCAGGTTAAACGCCTCAGCGGATAAGAACTTTGCGATGATTTTCGATGTGCATTTATCAGGGCACCAATCTTTTAATTTTCAATCCTGGGGGGTAAGAACTTCCCTTAGGCACCCATCTTTTAATCTTCCATGCCAAGGGGCTGGTGGTCGGAAAGGTGCCGTCACCAAGGGTACTTCAACAACTGAATCATCATCATCTTGACTCAAGCTCGCCATGAAACAAACGCTGACGACTACAACCCTGCTCAAAGATAGGAAAATGCACTGGTTGCACGGGATCCAATCTCATTGATTCTCACAGTGTAGGTGTTCTGTGATGGAATAAACCAGCAAATATTTGGCAATTGTTTTTTTTCTGACCCATGTTGTTTGATCTCTTCCGGTAACGTCCCTCAATTTTGATTCACAAAGAAATTATTCTAGAACAATCTACAACAAAATTAAAATTGAAGAAAATTATCAATATAAATTGCATGAGGGGCTCGGCCATCGTGTGAGAAATTCAATAGGCAAGCGGTTTGCCCAACAAAAGATAGCAAGCACTCAGTTTAAGAGTGCCCCTGCTTCAAGGCAACGACCTCCTGAAAAGCGTGTTTCCCAAAGTTAGCTATTTTGAAGATTTGTTTATTGGATTTTTTGGGGATCATTAGACTTTGAATGGAAAGGATAGTGTTCCGCCCCCACACTTCTCAGGTCACAGGGAGTAGATATAGTATATCCAGTTTGTACCGGATCAACGTGGCTCACTCACACCAAGCAAACTGTCTCATTGTTGACTTCGAGCTGGTACTTCAGCAGCATGACTGGACGAATGGGCATGATGACTCTGCCCCCCTTAGAGTTCGCAGCAGAAGCATCCATCCTGAGGGCACAGTTTAATGTTGACGGTTTAAGTTTAAATTCGACATTTTCGAGGGTTGTTGGAGCACTACCCAGAACAAATGTTTTCAAAACATCAACATGGAAATGTCCTGCATCTCCATGCCAGGCAGAGGTTGTCCGAGTTCTTTGCGGCCGCGATAGACACGTAGGCGCCAAATGTCTTGGCAGTGATGGGTGATGTTTTCTTCCGTTTCTTCTCCTGCTTGGTAGTGCGGGTATCATCATCCTGCAACTGGTCAAGCACGAAGACAAGATTCTTCGCTGATCGCCATTTCCCATCCGAATCTTGCTCATGGTGGGACAGTTCGACCTTCACCTATCAACAATGGTTCAAAGTTGGAAGGCGTCCTTTTTAATTCCATTTGGGACAAACAGAACTGAAAAAAGGTCACCACGCAAAAATGAGTTTAGACAATGTCTTTCGACTGTGCCCTGAAAGAACTGTGAGGCATAAATTCGATGTTGAAATTAGTGTGGAAAACCTAGCTATGATTTCTTCTAGCCTTGGGATAAACTCTATTCAATTTGTTCCCACAAGCCTCCCCGAGATCCTGCAAGTCATTGACCAGGGACTGCAGCAAGACAGGGGTGTCAGCATTCTCCAACCCCTGCAAGTGGTTGGGCAAGGATTTCTTTTCCAAGATGATATAGTTATTCTCAGCCACGGAAAGATCAAAGGAGAACCACCGCCCGTCGGGGTCCTGTGTGGACTCGTCGGCTTCCTGAGCATTCCCAAGATCATTTCACAAAATAATAAGAACCTATATAAGAACATATAAGAACCTATATAGGGGAAATGGTTTTCATCGGAACGTTTTCTTCCATCTATTAATTTCGATGTCAGTTGACTCTGGCATGTAGGTTGGTGAATTGGCTTTTGGTGCGGAAAAAAAATGCACTATATAATTCCAGCCAAGAATTCTGCCCCTGAGCGCCACTCTCCTGATCCGAAGCTGAACCTAGGCGATATCTAAGGAGACCCCCATCAGATTTGCCCATTATGATCCATCCATAAATCTATGTAATGATGTTTTCAATTTGGTTCCAACCCATAAGCCTGATCCCTTGACAATCTGATAAGTTTCAGTAGGCCAAGTAGCATCTCTCGCAAGTGGAAAAACTGGTTGCGGTTTCTGCTCGAGATATAGAGCTTGTCCTCTCCAGCAATCAAGTCGCACGTGTTGTTGATTTGAAGCACCTTCCTCAGCTATGAGGGATGTTGTGGCCCGATTGATATATATATATATATATATATATATATGTAAGTATCATGCATTGTAACAAAACATTTATACATAATAATATCATATATAGATATGTGCAAATATATCATATGTATATAAATATTTACTTATCATGACATACAGCTTGTATGTCGTTTGTATATTAAATATTATATTAGTTATATTTTTATGTATATGAAATATAAGCATCATATATTGTGTTTGAGTATCATATAAGATAGATATGTATACTTATACTTTACATATAGATTTGCGTGCCTGTATGCCCATATAAAATGTATTATGTCTATCTTAAATAGGTTTAAACTTTACAAATAGTAGTATTGGATATTATTTGTGATAAAACATAATATTAAATCATATTATGTGTATATTATAGGATGATGTATGATGCTATAAATATTGAAGTAGCATCAACATGTTCATATTCAGCTATCCCTTAAATAGTTTCTGATTTCCTGAGGGAAGCCCACTACTTCTAACATGGGTCGATTGAGAAATCTTGTTGACTTCCTCTGCCTTGCACGATTCCAACTTGATGCGCTTGGCAGGCCGCTCGGAGTTGTCATTCTCGTTGCCAGCGCTGTTGGCATCGCTCCTGCACGGTGCTCAAATTGGGGTTTTCTGGGGGAGATCCAATGTAAAACCAGGTTGGTATATATCAAAAGCCCAGGTTGGCTGGGAGATCTTTGGAATAACATGTCCCCCCAATGTGTCCCTACCTCTAAAACCAGGTTGGTATATATCAAAAGCCCAGGTTGGTTGGGAGATCTTTGGAACAACATGTCCCCCCAATGTGTCCCTACCTCTCAGAAGACATCACAAATTCACCTGAAGCGTTGTACTCGTCGTTGTGGGACTTAATGACTTCCTTGGCTTGTTCCTGAAAATGGGGATCGTCGAGCCACTTGCGCGCATAGCTCTCCAGGACCATCAATTGGTCATGACGTTGAACAGACACCCGGTAACTCTTGCCAGCGTCATACACTGTGCCCTGTTTCAACGCCGTCACCAAAGGTTCAAAGGATGGAAAAGCAGGAAGCTGGAGCTCACCCACCCTCGCCTGTTCGTAGACCTGGTTGGAAATCCTCTGCAGTAGCTCTTGGCCGCTGTTCTCAAAGCACAACGTTGCACAAAGACAGTTCCTGCCCTCTTTTGTTTCCTTGACTGGGAAGTAAGGTAAATGGAAAATCCAAAATAGAAATCTTGAAAGCATTTGCTTTCCATTGGTTTTTGTAGCGCCCTGTGTTGACCCAACCCAGGATCTTATCCCAAGCTCCCAACGCCCCTGCTAAAGAACATAGTTCATACATTTGCCAAATCAAAACCAGGTAGCCTGCAGGCTTGCCAGTGCAGGAAAAGCATCGTATCCGAACATGTCGACCAGCAACGTTGTCTTGACCGAACGGATGTTGAAACTCTCCAAGGATTTCTGGATAAAGCTCAAGCCTCCTGCCACCTTACAATTTGAATCCCAACCCCTGACAATCTTGCACAGAAACACAATAAGGATATATGGAGGTTGAATTTGCCCACCAATAATTTTTGAATATCACTTTGAGGGTTTAAGGCTTGAACACCTTTGTGGGCATTAAAAAAATAGATTCTTGCACACAGACCCAGGCACTTGTTTGCATTCCTGGACATCTGTAAACGCCCTTCCGAGATGAGGCATTGGATGCGCCCTTGAAGGAGATGATACCTTTTCAGGCAGTGTTGGCCAAAGAGATGTTGGCGGGGTTGAGGCTTGCGGGTGGAAAAAAAAACATGTTGAAATATTTTGCTGAATGTAAAACCAAGCACATCGGGTTTAAACATCTCACTTCTTGGCAGCATCGAGACGTCATGGACCACGCCAGTTTTCCAACCACGTGTCCCGTGGAATTGATTTCGGGAGTTGTGCGTGATTGCCAGGCCAGTGATACATCCATCTCTTTTTCCATACACACTTGCCTTCAGGGTTGGAATGGAATGATACCAACAATGGGTCCCTACTATTTCATAAAGTTGTTTGGAAATTATTTTTGTTTCTTTGCGACAGTATATGCTGCCCATATCACATACCCAAATCCCCAATTTTTTGGACATTATTTATCCCATTTTTCGATATCATCAAACAAACGCATTCCTTCAAAAAATGTCTTCCATGATCTTAAAAGGTTGACTGGTGGTTTCCATGTTGTTTCCATGTTGTTTCCATATTGTCGGTAGCCAAGAAACCTGGTCAAACACCCAGGTGAGACTCCTCACCCTCAGATTCCTCTCTTTCACTGCCAGCTCAGTCCTTAGGATGGCTTACAAGCCGGTCAATCATGGGATAGAAACCTTTTTTTTAGGGAAATAGCATGGGAAACATGCAGGGAAAACTCTTTGTAACAAGGGTCTCCAGCTGGTACCGGATATCCCTCACCTGAATCTCCTCTGCATCCACCATCTTTTTGCCACCGTTGTCATCATCCTCGTCATCATCCTCCGCTTTCATGCCAGGCTCATCCTTGCAATCGCCATCTTCGACCCTCATGGGTTTCCTGCGACAAGGATGGGCGAGATATCAGGTGTTTGGGTGTTGTCTAAAACCTGAGGGCGATCAGGTGTTTGGGTGCTGTTAACACTTGAGGGCATGTAAAACCCAACAATTTTGTTGCCTATATAAAGGGTCATTTTTTAGTCTTAAGGTTGAAAAGGTGTGATATTGGATGTTGGTCCTTCAAAAGAAATCTGATTATGAATAGTGACAATCAGTCCTTTCTTGGCCTGCTCTGTTTGGATGAACCAACAGGCAAATGCCATTTGAAGGAAAATCGGCCAGGAGGTTCGCTATGTAGGTAATCATGAATCCTTTGAAAGCGGCGCCCAAGATACCCACTGTGGGGCATGACATCACCAAGACCACTGCATGATCATCAGCACCACCATTGCTGACCTTGTTGTCAACTGTTAAAATTAAAGGAAATACATGTGTTCCATGGGTCAAATAGATTCAATACAAACACTTGTTTTGAACACCCCACCTCATTCACAGCATCCCTCAGCCAGGCCCTGCTGCTGGGCATCAACGTACCCTCGGCCTCCAGGACCCGGCCGCTGAAAAGCTTCACATGGGTGTCCATGTAGGTCCCAACAGCATCCCAAGCCCGGGCATGGCATTCCTGCTTCAGGGATTGAGTGAAGGGAGGTTTGGATAATGTGTTTTTGAAACATGTTTTAGATATAGATATATAACGTGACTATGTGTTTATATGTTTTCTCAGTGTCAAACAAATGTTGGGAATCTTTGTTACTTACCCCCCAAAAAAAAAAAGAAGACTGGGTTACGAACATAGGGATGTCTTAAAAAGAAAGGGGGTGGGTGCCCATGAATTCCTCAAGGCCTTCTTTTTTTGTTCAAAAAAGGCACCGCTATTTATTTTGGGAAATTCCCCGCATTCATATCTTTATGGACTCTTTGCTGTTCTGTTTCAAAAAAGCTATCCTATAGATGTGCTCAACATACTCTTATAACATATCTTGGTGGTCTCTGATTCGGGAAGCAGGTCCTCCAGCTGCTTCACTAGCTTGGTCCGGGCACGGGCACCTTCCTTCTCGGCCCTTAGATTGACAGATGGCAGATGAGAGGAAACTCTTCAACTTTTGATCATGTCAACTAATTTAATCCAAATTGAAATTAGTCCCGGGTAACCCAACATGTCCCTAAGACATTTTTCACCAAGCATCAAGACTTTGTCAGCGCAAAATTGAGCTTGGTCGGCACGAAGTTCTTCGACCCATGCCCTGAACGCTGCCTCCATGGATTTGCGCAGGGCGTTCTTCGACTGGTCCTGGTGCTTCTCTACATACTCCGAGAGGTTCTTTCCATGAGCCTGCAGGGGGTAGATTGCAGAATGGATGAGAATGGATAACTTGCTATTGATATCAAGGTTTTATCCACCACTTATCAAAGTTAACAGAAGCCGCTTTGAATATAAGTTTTGAACATAAGTTAAGTTTTGAACAAGAGTTTTGAACACAAGTTTTGTTTCGAATATATGTTTTGAACATAATTTTTATATAAACATAAGTTTTGAACATAAGTTTTGAACATAAGTTTTAAACATAAATTTTGAACATAAGTTTTGAACATAAGTTTTGATTGCACCAGCCTCCAAGACGAAACTTACTCGGTTCCAGTCAAATTCTTCTGCAGATTTCATGATGGTGCCAAGATCGGAGTCGAGGTGTCTGAGGGAGATGCACGGGGCACAGAAAAAGGGGTTATCATTAAACCCAATCAGAACCAATCACCTTTCAACACTGAAAATTCGAGGTTAGAATGTGACGGGGTTTCTGGAAACCCCATCATAAAATCTAGGGATTTGAAGGATCCAATCATGGAAAAGAAATGAATTTAATCTCCAATCTATGATTCCCCCCTCCGAAGTCCATGAAAATGCGACGGGGTTTCCAGAAACCACATCAAACTTTCAAGTTGAAATTTCCCTCCAGAATATGATTGATCTTCGTAGCCAAGGATTCTTGGCTGCCCTATTGAAATTGTGACGGGGTTTCTGGAAACCACATCACATTTTTAGATGCCCAGCCAAGGATATTTGGCGACCAATCACGTTTTGGGGGGTATAGCCAAAGATATTTGGCGACCAATCACGTTTTGGGGGGTATAGCCAAAGATATTTGGCGACCAATCACGTTCTGGGGAGTATTGCCAAAGATATTTGTCGACCTATCATGTTTTGTTTGACATGACCCCAAAAAAAAAAACAAAAAAAAACAGTTACTGGCATTCAAACCAGGAAGCCCCTGCTCAAAGAGCTTGTCATGCTGCTCAAGCACGGTACCAGGAAATGCAGATGCCATTTTCTCCCGAATCCACAGCCACAAGCAACAGCTGTCGAATAACAACAGCTGAGCATCTTCATTCAACTGATGCATTTTCTGATCAGGGTCTCAAAATCATCAACCCTCCAACCCATATATGTTGGATCTCGTTTGAACATAACAATGAGTTTGAACACAGGTCCAGTAATGATGATTTTTGAATGTCCAGTCCTTTGCTTTTGTAGTGGCCTCCCTCGATGCTTTCCTCGTGAAGTCCTGATGCAGGGTGTCACAATATTTCGGGATGTTTCAAAATGAGGTGTCCTTTTCTTTCTTCAAAGCAACAGTTTGGGGGGCCAAAAAGGAAACCTCATTTTGAGACATACCTGTTTAGACATCATGTAGGAATCTGAAATCAAAAACTTTTTACCATAAATAATCATGGTTTCAACTGGAACCCATCTAAACTCAAGTGGGATGTCCTGAACCAACCGCAAGAAGTACGTCATGGTAGCCTGGTTTGTGACAGTCAAGATCTCTGCAAAAATCACTTTGCCACGGTACCTCTCGTGATCCCTTCTGGTGGTCGAGCCAGGGACAAAGAATTCCATCTGGCGCATTTCGTGAGGCACCCCTGCAGGCAAGCTGGTTGGGAGTGGATGGAGCAGTGTCAAACACAAGACACATTGAAATCGCAAAAAACAGAAATGTTTTTTTTTGGGTGTGTGTGTCTCCCACGCCACACCACACAAGATCTGGGGTCCTGAATTTTCGGCTTTGTAGTGGTCGTAGTGGCTGTGCAGAAGCCGGATCAGATCATCAGGGCAACGCATCCTAAGTTCTAAAAAGTGTTAATTTTCCATTTTGGTTGGTCCCCCAAAAAAGCCCCCCACAAGTTCCAAAATCTTTCATAAAATAAAGGGAAACCACTGTTTTTTGGGGAATTGTGGGGGGCTTTTTTGGTGAACCAACCCAAGTGGAAATTT
>Ga0126342_10020901_pt1 | contig 10964 bp, 13 predicted proteins | sample Cyp1metagenome_FD_92528 | JGI IMG/M metagenome (GOLD analysis project Ga0126342, IMG submission 92528) | Coral microbial communities from Lord Howe Island, Old Settlement Bay, Australia - Cyphastrea 1 metagenome | ecosystem: Host-associated > Invertebrates > Cnidaria > Coral ... | reverse complement strand
GGCGTGTTAATTTATTCTCGGCTCATGTAGTATTGGTTTTCAATAGGCGGAATGGAAAAACAATTAAAAAAAAAATGGTCCCGAGCGCCGGCATTCTTTTTATTAGGGGGACCTTTATTAATAGGGGGTCGAGATTATGGGTCCAAAAAAAGTCAGACCCCAAAAAAAACAGACCCTGAATGATTCTGAATGATATATTCTGATCTTTTTTGGACTATCAACCAATCAACCTTCCATTAATCTGGGTAATCTCAGGACGAGGGCGACCTCACCATGATGGACGTCCCACACAACTGCGTTGCCTTTGTCACAGGCTGCCCGGTGTCAAGTGTTGGTGAACTTACCCTCCCCACCTGGCATGGGTGATTCCAATTGATTGGAATACAGTTGTGCTTTTCGGATGGGTTGAACCAATGAAACATTCTGCCAGCATAGGGCCAGGGCATCTCCCCGCTGGTGATTGACTTTCACCAGGCAATCTGTTGCTGTCATAATGACGCATGATGATGCATATATTACCATTGTCAGTGCTAACTATAATATTTATTAGTATTTGATATTATATACTTAATACTATCGGGTACTGTTATGGTATATCTTCATTACAATGATCATCAGCATGATTGCCATCCATTTTCATTTATTTTGACTACAATTATTATGTTGAAGGGGATCAACTATCATGATGAAATCATTACTCGTACTGTGCATCACCATTTTGAGAGAAACCCATTGTGAGGAATCATTAAATTATTGTTACATATTGTTACTATGTCAATTCTTCTCATATTGTTTTGATAAATAGTTTCCATTCCTGATCATAGTAACAATAACAATGATTATATCAACATCATATTATATCACAATAATCATCATAAAATAACCTTTATTAGATTATAAATTTTATAAATAGATATATATATATATATGTAAATAGTTTCTGATCACAATCAGTCAATCCTTCAGATCCCGTTTTTTCCACCTGGGCCATCCTGGGTCACTGGGCTCGAGGTGCTGGCGGAAACTTCCTGCGCACCTGCGAGGAGGTCATGCGCTGACTTTATCATTTTTATAGAGAAAAATATTCGGATGTAGATGGACTGTGATAGACTTATACTGTAGATATATAGCAGGTATAATATGATGTGATATTACAGTGATATTCGTAATTCGCCGTAAATCAATTCAATCTGCGAATGCAAGAAGATTAAGTAGATGCAAGAAGCCTTGATGCCATTTCAGAATGCCGGGGAAAGCCATTTCAGACTGGGGGACCCCTATCTTCCTACATTGAATCTTCACCCTGCCCAGGAGTGGGGAACGCTGATGTTCTTCTGCGACTATCAAAGTCCTGGTCTCACAGGTGCGGCAGCTGTGGAATTGGACAACCAGCTGCATCATGATCAACAACAACTTTGGTCACCATGGTATGGGACAAGCTACCCCAAACATCCCATAACATCCCCAAACCTGGCAGATGATGGTAGATGAAAGTCTCAAGAAGTCGATTCTGTCATTGGGATAGCAGGTGAAATGACCCACAACCGCTTCTCCGCTTTTCTAAGCGTTGGAATTTGATTGCCAAATAAACGGTGTGGGTTCGGGATCCTCATCTACCATTTTGTTAGGGATGGTTGGATGTTTTTGGCCTCGACACATATGCCTCATGTGCCTCATCACTGTATCATATCACCTCTTTTGGTCGGATTCCCCCGGGAGAATTGTCCAAATGTGCTTGCTGATTCGATCCTTATTGGCCCAAGTTTTGCTGTGGCTAGTTTGGAGGCTCAAACCTACATGATCATGTCTGTGTTTTGATGTTCATTTAATGATCAATGAATGGTTGTTCTTTGATGCTGAGTTGATTCTTATTTGATGATTATATCATATTATATCAATTATATATAATGCACAATGTAGAAAAATCATGAAAAATATAGCATATATATACACACACCCTTATATCCTCACCATGGACCACCATATGGTTTTGACCCATGCCCCATTCTGTCTCTTCGCCGTTGGCACAGCGCCGTCAGGTGACCGTAGGGAAGTCCATGTGGAGCGTGGGGAGAGCCTGGTGGAGTTGAGAGACTGCTGGATGGAGCATCAGATCTGATGAGTTTCTGCAAACATGGGGATATAGCATTCATAACTATAGTGAGATCGTGGAAAATGATGGGAAATTAATGGAAATTAAGAGATAATTATACGGTTCAATGAAAATTGAGGATATGATTGAGTCAATACTGAGCAACAATATGATAATGGTATTTGGGTGTGTCTGGAATTGATGGGCCTACCATCAATTTATGGCATTTTTGATGGGAATGATGATGAAAATCCAGTGGAATTGGGCGTACCCCTTTTCGGATATGTTTTGTGGAGGTTCATAGCCGGGAAAATCATAGAACAAAGTGGGTGATTTTCCAGCAAGCCATTGTTGATTGCGGGAGGGTATACTGCTGTCATCATATATAGGACCATGTTTGGTGAAGCCTTTGTGAATTGGTGGTCCTTTAACGTAGATCAATGGATTGGTCTAAGGGAAAATCTATAGGAAACCATAGATTTTCCCTAGATTTTCCCATGAAATGATGGGTTTTTCCATGTTTTTCCTGTAAATTTTCCCTTGAACCGGTCCTTTAGCCCTCGAACATCGCAAGATCTGCGAAGGCCTGGCCATCTTCGGTGAGCCTTGGGGCCGCGCCGGCGCAGAGCTGAAAATCATGGCGGCCATCGAGGCCAAATCTCCAGGCGCGGAAGGTGGATCAAGTAGTGGTTGATTACTAGCATATTGATAATAATATGGTCTATATTGATAGTAGATATTGATCTATATTACTATCATTAATATCTACTATATTGATCTATATTCATCTAGATAGTAGATATTGATGATATTGATCTATAGTAATATGATTCTGATTGTAAACACTAGTGGATAGTCATACTACTATCATGGTAATATTACTATTGATTAATGATAGTAAACACTAGTGGATAGTAATATTCATCTATATGATAGTAGATAGTGGATTTACATCATGATAATATTACTGGATATATTGATAGTGATATATCATGATATATCTACTAGTAATAATCTAGTAATATTATCATTATATACTGTTGAGAATTTGAATATATCATATCAATAATGATATATTAATATTGATTCAATAGTAAGCGTGTTAGTATCAGCAATGTGGTAAACTTATTAATAAACCATCACACAATTACCATACATGAACGGTATAAACAACCATCCTGCAATGGTAGGTTTATTAGTGGGTTTCCCACATTATTATTAAATCTGAATATCAATAGAATTATTCCATCCATAATATACAAGGTGGGAAATATCAATATCACAATATTAGTCCATCAATGGAAATCAATGGTAAATATATGGTGAGCTGACCGAGAATTGGGGGATTTTACCAACGGCACTGGAAATTTCACCACATATTATTTGCAACAATCAATCTCATCAACGAAGGCCATCAAGAACTTGCAACAATCAGTGATATGTTGCCTACAAAAAATCCGGGAGTGACTATATAGATCTAATTGGGCCTTTGCGCCGATGGGGTCAAGAGATGCAGGTAAGTTGTTTTCCTTTCTGGTTGGATGAATCTTGATGATGTTGATCTTGGGGTGATATTCAGGTTTGTAGAAGGAGTATGCCATTTAATTTGTCCTTTCTCTTCCGTTTTGAGAGCCTAAGAAAACATCTTGTGCTTGAAGGGAGGATGTGCATCCTAAACGTGAATTCCAGCAAATTACTGCAGATGTGAGCTAATTGAATGTTGTCACAATTTCGCAACAGAGAAATTCCATATAGGCAGAACGTGACCACAGCTTTGAATCAGGGGTACAATGTCCGGCATGCACACGTATTTCACTGTGCTTCTAGTTTTGGAGATTCCCTTTCCTGCAGGACACTACACATCTGGTGTGGGAGATGTTATATCTCCTGAGGACGCGAAAGTGGGGACAAAGAAGAGGGTCCAGAGCCCATTGCTTGCGGTCTGAGAATCTTGAAAAGAGAAGAGACCCAGAAAGAACTACAGGAATGACAAATGAGCCGGAGATTGTTTTTTTTTGGTGCCCTCAGTACATCACACAAAACAGTCTCCGATTATGTTTGCTGGCCCTCCGTCTTCCAAGACTTTCTCCATGCGTGAGGAGGGTTGGGCAGTGGACACGATGCCACTAACAGGCCTGAGACTTGTTAGTTGGGATAGAGGGCTGTAAACAACAATGCTGGATATATTCTGGTCCTGACACCGGGCCCTACTCAGAACAGATTTGGAAAGTCCGCACAAAATACACAAAAAACTTCGAAAAACACTAGGGACCATTCCATCATTTCTTTTGCCATCCCCGGATATCTCACAGTAATTGCTATAGATATTAGTGTTTCTCGTATTCCTTGTTGATGAAATCAATCTTATACTTCTTTTTGATCCTTCTTTTCCCAACAGTTGATATGAATCTAAGAATCTATAATCATCTATAATTAATCCAAATCTACTATAGATACTGTATATATAGAATGATATAAAATGATATAAACATATATAAACATTGCATGTGGTAACATCCAAAAAGCCGCAGCCAGGCGATGAGCTGTCCTTTGCACTGGGCAAGGAGGGTGCCACTCGTCGGAAACTGGCGAATGCCAGCGGTGCGGACGCCCGGTTTTTCGTCGCAGAGATGGGCGGTGAAATTCGCCGGGAATTTGTTTAGGACTTTTTGATGTTTTAAACATGTTTACACCCACAAGTTGATGTCTTTTAGGTCTGTTTTCTTATGAATCCAGCATGAACCCATCCATTTTTTTCAGTCCCATGGGCTTGACCAATGATGCCAGGCTGCATTTTGGAATACATCGGCCAAGTCGCCTACATGGCTGGAGTTCATGCCGAACGTCAGCGTGCACGGGACCTTTCGGCCGAATGGATCCGAATGGCACTCGGTTTTGGCACCCGAATCATGGTATTTCCCCTCCGGTACTAAAAATGGCTGGAAAATCCCACATTTCCATTATATAAAACTTATAACAACTCCATTTGTAGCGTATGTTCATGTATTTTCAGGTATTTCCCATTGCCATGTTTGATTGCTGGATGGTAGTGGCATCCCTGAAGTGACTTAGATACTTCATAGTTGTTCACATCCGGCTCTTTGGTTTCACTACTTCCAGCATTTCTAAGTCTCGATCTTTATCAATGGGAATCTTGGGATGATCTTCATCCATTTTCATCCCAATTCACTGAGTGATAGTCCAGGCAGCCAGGTTTGAATTCCCATATCAGCTCGCCAGTAATTTATCTCACCACGTGTGTATGGGTGGAAAGACTCTGGAACAACCAGTATGCGGGCTTCATTTCAGTATTTCGTGTATTTTTACCTATATATATATATTACATAATTATACATATATATTCTTGAATTTCAGTCTGCAATGGTCTCAAAATTTTAGAATGTCCCGAATAAATTCGTCACCATTTCAGCTCTGTGGCGGGTTATTAAAATATATTAAAATAGAGGATCACCAAAACATACCAAAAATATGGATTTCGATACCAAGTCACGGTCTAATGTGGATGATTTCATGACTTGGGAAATCTGTGAGCAGCTGGTGCCGGGTCCCAAGCCCTGCAGGACTACATCAACTGGCTGAAGCAGCAGCGCATCGGCCCGGTCTACATCGATCTGACGGGCCGCAGCGATGCCTCTGAGGTGCATCGGAGGGACTTCAAGGAGATTTTGCCAATCATTTTGCCAACCAAGTGATAGAAATATCGACAACATATGGGATTTGTAAGCTTTGAAGGACATTTCAACATATTTATATGTCACCATGTATTTCAATCCATTTTAAAATGCATTTCAAGCATGGATAGTGGAACGTGATTTAATGGCAACTGAACGAATTTATGACTAGTGGATGTAGTGGGTCAATTGAAATGATACCAATGTTGCATTGGTCCCCATCCAATGCACATTCCGGTTGACGCCCAGGTGAAAGTGCCTCGTGAATTGACTGGCATCTTGAAAGGCCGCGATGGGGGAGTTCCCCATGGATATGGGTTCGATTCCGCCAAGAGGTGAGTGTGAAGTCATGTGAAGTCTAACATGTCTTGTGAAGAGGCAGATACATGGCTTTGCGCATCATATTCTGATTGACGTACAGAATCGTACAGATGTTTGTGGATTGTTTGAGCAAAAGAAGTGCACCAAGATGCTTCATTGACAAGATTTGACCGGTTGGAAGTGCTCAGAATTGTTGCGAGTTGTTGCCACTAAAATTGTCATTTGATTAATATTATATATATATATATATACTGTATATATATATATTTAACATCATTGACTGCTTTTTGAATTTGCAGACTGGAAAGCGGTATCTTTGACGACAGGCACCACCTTGAGGGATATCGAACATGAGACAGAGACCTTCTGCTTTCTTGAGGGTGACGTGGATTCTTCAGTTGCTTGGCAAATGGGATGGGTATGAGTTTCGCTGACCACCTGACCATAGGTCGGATGTAAAAACAGATGCGTTTCGCTGAGTCACCCACCATATACAATTACAGACAATTACATATACAATTACAATCAGTTAGATAATCAAAGATGTAATCCAACCCAATATTGTATGCATGCTACTGTTTGAAGCACCCAACACTTCCACATTCAGATTCTGCAGCCAGGAACGGCTTTTGATTTTTGGCGCTTCGCGGGGCCGGCGGCAAGCAGAGCGCAAGGTGGATGCGACGGATGCATTTCTTGCCCTCAAAAGATATTGAACACTTAGACATCGCAAAGAAAGATATGTGGGCATATGTGGGCTATGTACCTAAAATTAATTAATGTTAATTGGATGGTAACCAATAACCATCGATGACCATATCCGATAGTTAGACTATTAGATTGGATATTGGATGATATTGGTGTTGGTCCTAAAAGAATATCCACTGGTCGTCTTTGCTATTTATCCATGTTTTGGCGATAGCTTTTGTGTTCAAAATTTGACCCATCCACCCAACCTGCAACAATGTGGATCCATCATGATTTATCAATCCAACCAGTGTTCGCAACAAAATCTAGATTTAACTGATAGAAACCGGGAACTCACCAACAGATGGGGGTGAAACCAACACAAGTTACTGTAAATTCATCTTGACTTATCCCCAAACATCAAAAACATCCTGAAATAAACACAGTTGCACACCATTTGGGATTGAAAATCATCCCAGTAAATCTTGACTACCAAGTTGGGACTTTGAGAAACACATACCATTTTTTGTTGCAGTAAACTGAATGATATCCCGCAAAAGTGGCCAGATTTGGGGGTTATCCCCGGCCCTTGATGTTTTAACTTCCCCTGTTGGGCAGTGACCAAAACTCAGGTTGATTGTATTAGCATATATTATAGATATTTAATATTTATATATAGAATTTATATAGCATGTATTAGCCCTACTATGAGGTCAAAAAGTAGCTGGTAGAGCCCAATGATGGTCAGTTGCGGTAGCTTTTATTGCTAGTTGATTTTTTGATTATATTAGCCACTATTACATACTATTACTTTATTATACCACATGATTATGTTTGACTAATGTTATTCATTATTTTGAGGCTACCAAGTGTCAATAAATTGATGGATTGGTTCATCGATAGGTGCAGGAGCTCATCCGCGTCCGTCCACCTCGGCAACCCAACCAGGATCAACCGTGGGGGGAAGTTGAACGATTGGGTTTGGAAGATTAGTCAACTTTTGCGGTTTTTTGAAGCCATTCAAAGTGTTCGGATTTACTATGTGTTGATCAAACAAAACAGTGATGTTTAATTAAACATCTGGACAAGTAAACAATTTCTCCAAACATATCCAAATGTTCTAGTGATGTTTACATAATATGTTTGGAGAATTTGAAAGTCGCTTGCTTTGAGTTGGTCGGCCAAGTCAATGGCATCCAGGAAGACCTGTACAACGGGTACAATAACAACGGCTCCAGCCTCGACAGATGATTGGATATGGGGATGGGTCAAGTTACCTATGGATTTACCATATGACTGGGGGAAAAAAACATTTTCCATAGCCATCCAGCTACACCAACAAAACTCGTTTGGGTACCATTTGGGTACCATTTGGGTACCGTTGGTTTTGACCCATAGCCATATGGCATTGTTTGGGTTCCATAGGGCGCGTAACGAGGCAATGGTGAGAACCAGCCCATGGTGAAGGTGGAGATTCGCACAGGGCATGCCATTTGCCAATCCTTGGAGAAGGAGCCACCACTCATCAGCTGCTGCATGATATCGCAAGGGTTCTTTCTACTTGGGGGTGCAGTTGGGGTTGCTACTGTAATGGCTATAGCATAGTAGAGCCATGATTATAACCCGCAGAAATTGGGAGACAACTACAACCCCTATAACATCCTATGGTCCTATGGTTACATATGATATTTTTACTGTAACTGCACCCTCAAGTATTGATCAGAAAATAGCTGGTTTTGTCAACATATTTCTTGGCGTGGTTCGGGCGAAATCAGAAGCCATACCCAGTGGATTCTACAGCTGCAGTGACACTGCAGTGGGTGAAAACTTGATATCCTCCGGATTGGGGAAATGAACATCTCAGAGTAATCTATGTATTTTGGCAAGATGTTCTTGATCTTGCCCAAGCCCCTGGCTCGCAAAGACGGGGAATCCGGCCTTTTTGAGGAGAAGCTTCAGGCGATTCAACAAGCTTGTGGGGCTCGTTTGACGCAACAAGGTACAGAGAACGTGTCACTTGGATTGGCTAGCTGGAACGTCGTATAGGTATGTATAGGTGACAAGGGATATCTCGGGTCTTGCCAAGATCGATTATCACTTGAAGTCCACACCTGCCATGGTACAGATGGATGACAAGGGATTTGCATGGTGGAAGAAGGATCCCAGTGATTGTTTTGTGGATCTACTTCTACTTTGATCATCTTTGATTCTTACTCACAATTGGTGCCGACGATATTCAAAGACTTGCTGGGAATGTCAGAATCTGACTGACTGGGCAGATTGCATCTGAGGCTGATACAAGGATATTCTTCACAAGTGAATCTGGCACCTTGGCTCTTCGCAATGTTGCCACCGTCTGGGGCACCAACCTATTTGAGCTATATTCACCTGTTGTTGTTAGTTGGTGGTATTATGAAGGGGTCAGCTTCCCAGCAATACAGGCAGATACAGTACAGTCCACATATAGTCAACATCCGTCAACCATAGTAAGTCATAGTCAACCTGGAGTCAACCTCTATACTTTTTCACGATAATTGATGGTGAGATCACAAAGGACAGTGGATTTGGGCCAGTCTGAAGGCCAAGAAACAGCTCCAAGAGTACATCTTCGGCCTGAAAGTGGATGAGGACTGAGCTGAATTTGCCTGGACGTTTGCCATGGGTTGCCATGACTCGCTGCCATGCATTAACATCAATGGGAGATCTCACATCCACCTCGTGCATTCCAAGTACAAGACGCCTATAGCGTATATTAAGATCAGTTCTACTTCGTCGGATGTGTCCTATACTGAGATCAATCCAGGAAAATAACTGCTCTCATGGCTCATATTGCTATGGAGTCCGCCATTTTTTTTCTAATTTTCTGGTCCTTGCAGGAATTCACAACGCCCAGTGGCGTGCCGTTTCATGTCTTTATCGCCAAAGCTGCAGATGGCACGGCCTCGATTTTGGAAGAGGCGGGAACTGGGGAATCATCCCAGGAAATCCCATGATGGCCCATGGTTGATCTGGTTGGTGGTGACTGGAACATGGCTATTATTTTCCATATATATATATACATATATATATTAAATTTATTGGGAATGTCATCATCCCAGCTGACGAACTCATATTTTTCAGAGGGGTTGAAAGGTTGAAACCACCAACCAGCATATAATCAGATAGTATCCTTGTTCCAAGACCATCTGTGACCATCTAAGAGCAAAAAAAACAGAAGCGGTTCTGACCTGGAGTTGTATGATATTGAGCTCCAGTTGGATCAACGGCACCTGTCAGGTACGGAACAGAACGCGAGTTCGTGTCCAGGCCTGTCCGGCTTTCACCTGCAAAATCCATGCATATCCATGCAGACTATGCATATTCCACAGGAAAACAATGGTTTTCGCCATTGCTTTGTCACATTGTCACATTGTCACATTGTCACATTGTGATGTTGTTTTGATATCACCGTACATATAGAATCATATTTATATGAAAACTTTATGATATGTTCTATATATATATAATTTCTATGATGAAAACCCATGTTTCAATTGTATGTTTTGCTCTTGTGTTTTGTCGCATTTACGTCACGGCGCAGGTGAAACAAGCTGAGAAGAAGATCATCCTTTCCGGCATCTTTTCCGTCGAGGGCTTGACATTTCAGGGGATTAGTCACTGATTGGATGATTTTGGGTGGTAGGGAGTTCTAGGTCCAGTTTTCATGAACCGTTTAAGATGGATGTTGCCAAGCTAGACTGAATGCGTAGAATCTGAGTGTACAAGGGCAGTCTTCTTATTTGCTGTTGAGCTGTTTGGACATCTTGGACATACAATTCCAACTCTTCAATTCTAGTGGCAACAGCCCCAGGTCCAGAGGTTCCAACGTTTCACCTGGGGATCTCTAAGGTTGTGTCCAACGCCCGAAGAGATCTCCAAACGTTCCTGAGTTCTTTCGTGACGCATGAGGCGGGGTTCAGCATTTCACTGGTGGTTTCCTATATTTTAGAGGTAGCCATGATGCCATGGAACCGTGAAAATCATCATAAATCATCCATGTTCATAGGATTTTCATAGGATTTTCATCGGATTTTCATCGGATTTTCATAGGATGTTCATAGGATTTTCATCGGATTTTCATCGGATTTTCATAGGATGTTCATAGGATTTTCATCGGATTTTCATCGGATTTT
>Ga0126342_10020900_pt1 | contig 10964 bp, 11 predicted proteins | sample Cyp1metagenome_FD_92528 | JGI IMG/M metagenome (GOLD analysis project Ga0126342, IMG submission 92528) | Coral microbial communities from Lord Howe Island, Old Settlement Bay, Australia - Cyphastrea 1 metagenome | ecosystem: Host-associated > Invertebrates > Cnidaria > Coral ... | reverse complement strand
TTTTTTTTCTTTTGTTTTTTTCTAATTTAGGTTTGGATTGGGTTTTGCTTTTCTTTTTTCGGGGTTTTGAAACATCCCACTGGATAACAGTTAAAAAAGATTTCGATAAGGTCTGAATAAGGGTTTGATAAGGGCTTGATAAGGGCTTGATAAGGGGTTGGATCAATGTATTGGAATGTATTGGAATGAGATCAATGTATTTTTTGCCTTCACACCAAATAAGGTCTTATTAAGGAAAACCTGTTTTTCAGGCCTAAAAAAACACACTTCCTTATTAAGCATCTATTGCGCTTCCGGGGGGGTTTTGCTGGGGGGGGTCGTGGGCCCTGTGTGTTGACCAATGTTTTTTCATAACAGCGATGTCAACAGGACATCACCATGCAATGCCAAGCTACTCTTCCTGCAACATCTTCCGCACATCGGCCCTCGATTTGGGCGTGATCCGAGGCTCAGCCGGAGCTGAAGGACCTCGCCACAGGATCTACCCTCTGGTTATGTCTTAACATAGCTATTGAAAATGACCATAGAAATAGTGGATTTACATGGATTTACCCATTGAAAATGGTGATTTTCCATAGTTACGTTAGTTTACCACAGGATCTACCCTCCGGTAGTCATGGTTTGCTGGACAATCCACCAGTTTAAGGACCGTATCGAAACGATTTCCCCGGCGTTTGGTTAACCTCCATGGCAAGTTCAGGGATTTCCATGCCAGCCACGTTACTCGAGGGTACACAGTCAATCTACAGTTGCGTAGAATCAAGGACGTGTCGTTTTTTGATTGCTACTTTCATGGTGTTTTTGTTGGCAAGAAATGCATTATAAATTATAAATGTTCTGTCCATGCCATAAAGATGATGAACAGATCATCCCACCTGGCATGTGCGAAGCCTGCGAAGCCTGCGAAGCCTGCGAAGCCTGCGAAGCCGCAGTTCCAGCCGCAGTTCCAGCAGTTCCAGACACTTTGGACCCATCTTTGCTCCAAACCCAGCGCCTACGGAGGCGTAAACACCATCAATCTATAGTGGATGAGCAGAAAGAAAAACACCGAAACACCACATTTTCCATACATTCTCGACATGTGCCATATTGTGCCATTCCGAAACTGCTTCGTCTGCCAGAACAATGCACCAAATATCACAAATGCACCCTAACACATTGAATTTGTGCTTTGAATTCACCTTGCATCACCTTGCAATTTCTGCTTGCAGCATGTTTTTTTTTCCGAAAAAAGCAGCTTTCGTGGCAGAAAAATCCATGACCATCCCATCCCCATCTCCCGGTGTACCAGGTCTCAGCTATGCGACTGCGGTCCAATCCCAACGAGACCTGGCCGGGGAGGGGAAGCGCAGGGCGCCATGCGCCGCCGGCGTCACAGGTATATCTCGAAGTAGTATCAAGTGATTGCGCAGGGCTGGGATTTATTATGATTTTTAATAATGACTGGCAAGTCAAACTTGGCTTTCGCATGGTGCGCAATTTCATCCTGTGCAATACAAAGCTTGACTTTGAAAGTGGCTCAGAACCTGAAATATCCTCCCTTAAAGGTCGACACTTTGACAACAGTTAAGGCCAACGTCACTCGATCGGATGGTCTTCCAACTTCCGGTGACCCCTGAAAACAAGACTGTAATAAAAACGTATACGTTCCTACAAGGTGGTGCCCCATAGTTAGCTAAGTTCTTTTATAACTCCAATAACTATGGTTTATGGTACTTATAACTATAGTTACTGGGGCATCACCTTGTACACAAGATTCATCTCCTGCGGTCTCCCGAAAATCAGAACCACATGAACCACGTGGTAAGGGGAAATTCTTTTCCCCCCAGCTCCACTTCAGCTTAGCAGCAGCATGTCGCCAGCTTCCACCAGGGGCCATCAGGTGCCATCCAGGCGCCTGCGGTTGAATGCGGCAAGTGATGATCCAAGAAGATGCTCCATGGTGCTGGAATTTTACCCCAACAATGGCACAGTTTTGTAGGTAAATATATTCCAGCACTATGGTTCGCATCTTGGTATAGTCATGCTGTTCATGGGGGGTACCCCTAGTTATCATCCAGCTATTAGATGGGGATTTTCCGTTCAACATCCAGCGATAAAGGGGTACCCCCAATGGAGACCTCCATTTTAGATTCGTCCCGCCAGCCAATTTCAGCCTGCTCGGATGGCATCGCCCAGATTGGTACCACAACCGGAGCGGGTAAACGGGTGGCGAGCTAAGAAGACACAGACATGGATTCGGATAGGTTTTGTTGGGAAAATCTACAGGAAACCATCGATTTTCCCATTAAATATGGGGTTTTCCTGTAAATTTCCCCTTAAACCAATCCATTGATAGACATGTTTGATCAGGAAAGATGGGAAACAAACGAGCCATGATTTGGATACCCCTGGGCCCCATTCCCATTCCCATTCCACTGCTGTTTTTTTTAGTTATTCCTATTATGGTTTATTATAATCCCCATTCAACCCAATACTGTAGTTATTATGGTTTATTATTAGTAGTTATCCTATTATGGTTTATTTTGGTTATTTATTCGGGTTGGTGGTATACCTACCCCTCTGAAAAATATGAGTTCGTCAGCTGAGGTGATGACATTCCCAATATATGGAAAGTCATAAAAGTCATATATTCGTCATGTTCCAAACCATCAACCAGTATTATAGTTTATTAGTATGGAAAATCACTATTTTTAATGGGTAAATCAACTATAAATGGCAATTTTCAACTATCAATGTTCCATAAAATGTTCCAAACCCCATTATTATATAGATCTATTAAGTCCATATTAAGATATATTAAGTATTAAGTATCATTAACCCATATTATAATCCCCATAAATAAACCCTGCTCCGCCATGGAAGTACCATGGTACTTCTACGCTTCCACGCCCTTTTGCTGGCCGAGAAATTGGCGAATCTGGCCCGCCCTTGAGGCGCCAGCCCTGTCGAACTCACAGATGCTCTAGAATATGTATATATATATAATATGTATATATGTGTATGTATACATGTATATGTATATATATATATTGATTTATTTATTTACATATATATACACAATATATATATATAGTACAATATATATATATATATTATAATATAATATATATATATACATAATATGTAACCATAACATTATAATGATACTACTCAATTACTACTATACCATGATCAAACATCAACAAGCTTTGGATACAGGTTATGGAGCTTTCCAATGTCATGGGGGTACCCTTAAGAAAAATCAGAAATCTCCATATGATTCTATTTGCAAGCCTTTTTCCAAATGGTTGCATATGATATGCGGGGGGGGGTGATACTGAATTGTGGCAATGTGTTTAAAGATTCTGGCAACGTTGTTCTCGGAGCTTATTGCTCAGGAGGATTTTGCAGAATGGTGTTTATGCATTTCAAAAGCTCCCACTCCCTTAAAATAGTTGGTTGCGTCCTACTTAGCAACACGTCCATTCGGAATGCCAAGATTCCCGAGAGAATCCATGTCACATCAACTTACATCCGGACCTCACGAACCAGTTTTTTGGATTCATAAACCATAGGATCCATGGTGCTGGTATATATGCTAACATTGGGGGTATATTGATGGGATCCATGTTACCATATATAGCAGCACCATGGATCCTATGGGTAATTACTGAATAAAGTCAAGGACTTTCCTGCGATTTTCTGAATCCATTCAGAGGCACCATTCCTTGGCTGTGGCTGTTGTATCTTAGCACCACTTCCAAAGAACAAAGACAAGAAGAAGGATAAGGGGAAGGAGAAGGAAATGCAAAGGAAGAAAGAAAGGAATAAGAGGAAACAAGGATAAGAAGTAGGAAGAAAGAAAGACTAACAGACAAACAAACAAACGGAAAGAAAGAACAAAAGAAAGAAAGAAAGAAAGACATAAAGAAAGAAAGAAAGAAAGAACGGAAGGAAGGAAGGAAGGAAGGAAAGGAAAGGAAAGGAAAGGAAAGAAAGAAAAAAAAGAAAAAGAGAAAGAAAGAACAAACGAAAGGAAGGAAGAAAGGAAGAAAGAGAGAAAAGCAAGCATGAAAGAAAACACGAAGAACGAAGGAGAAGATGAAAGAAAGGCGTGATCAAATGTTAACAAAAATTACTTCTGGAAGATCCTCTCCGTCATCATCAATGAGCCCAACAAAGGAACGTGAATTCTATAAAAAAGTAGATTCACATGATTTAAAATCCTTACTTAGATTCATGGCACTTTTTCCTCAGGCCATGTTCCCTTGAAATTAGCATTTATTCTGAGTTGCTGGGGAGGCACACTCCAATCAGTAGCGAATTCTGTAGCATCTGAGAGATCTAAGTTTCGCATGGGCCCTTTCCGTTAACAGGCTGCCCGAGGTGCAAATATGTGGCTGCTGGAGGCATTGGCGGTTCGCCCGTTGTTTTTTGTGGCGTTTCCAAATGGCGGATTCACCGGCTGTTTGTAATGATCGGCGACCTGACGCGCCAATGTTGACCGCAAGCTCTTTCAAGAGCAAAGACAGCAAAGACAGCAAAGACAGCAAAAACCTATCATATCCCATCATCACAAACATAAATTGCACTTCAGTTGCTTCTCGGTCTTATGGTTTCCACTATCTGGCCGCTCTGTGCCGGTTCACTGCATACTTTGGCAGCTCAGAAGCGGCTGGTCAGACTGCCACAAGCGGCGTGGTCGGTTGACATGTTCACCATGAAAATTGCGAGCAACGCAGCAACCGACTGCGTAAAACACCCGTGAAGTATTCTCATGCCATTCACAAATCTTTCAAAAGGATAAAATGGATAAGTTAGTTTGGAAATAAATCACTTCAAATATCTTTAGATGTAGAATCGGAAATTTACAAAAGCCCTTCACTTCTGCCCGCGAAGTCCTCCGCACCTCTCGGTCAGGGCGCCTCGGACCTGGCTGAATTTGGCCTGGCACGACATCTCATGACATGGATGGAACGTCTATGAACGAAATGTATCGCAAATCGTAATGTAATCTGGATGGACTCGGCTCTCAACTCCTGGTTTTTTTCCCCATGGAAGTCTTGACCATTGACCATTCCTGAGCATATACAAACTAGAACATGACCAAGGAGGAAGGTCCCTTGGACTTTCTAGAAAAGAAAGCCACGATTATTTGCGGACAGCTCAACTCTGACCTCATCAGCCAACAACTCCCATCTGGCTATTACAATCTATTCCAACATATTAATCATATTACAACTAATATGCAAGTTCAGAAAGTGGGCAGCTATCTATTTGCCCATGAAATCAGAACATTGAGAAATTCTTCAGACCCAGCCCTTTGCCCCCTCAACCACTCATCCCCACCTTTCGCTTGTCCCAAAGATGACTCTCAGTTTTGAGGATGTCGACAGCGTGCATCATCCTGTAGCATCAAAGACTTTGGTTTCTGTGGACCGTTTGGACTCTTGGGACTCTTGAGTCTCCACATTTAAGAGTCACGAATCGCACAAGTTTGACAAAGTTAAGTCATAGCCATATAGGATTCATAGGATCCATATGCTGCTGGTATATTAATGCTAACATGACTGGGGTTTTTGTTGATGGGATCCATGGCACACCATATATAGCAACACCGTTAGGATCCGTCATGGGATATGATATGGAACAAGGATGAAGCTGGGACCCCTCTGCGACCAGAATGGCATTGCCGAAGCTACCAAACAAAAGGTACATCATGTAAGCAGCAAGCAGCATCCATCTTGATGATAAGATAATTATTATGATAAGATATGATAAGTAAGATGTCAGATTGGGAAAGGCGACCGTGCATATACCTTCCAACAAACACCCGTGAATAGCCAATACTGGGACATCATACTTTCCAACTGTACACCATTACGCATGGGTGCGGTCCTCATAAAATCATGCTTGAGCCCCTGACTTAATGAAGCAACGGAAGTCCATCTGTCCACGATGTGCAAAGTTTGTGAAGAGCGAGATAAGCTCTTCAGATTTGTACCTGGATCGGTGCAGACTGGAAATGACTGGATTCTTCAACAGCTCACAGCATCCACAGCTTGTTACGTTGGAGGTGGAGGGCACAGGCGTTGCATCATGGTCATAGCACGTCGCAGCTCAGGAATCTCCATGAACTCAGCTGGTGCGGCTGGTGCAGCTGGTGCGGCTGGTGCGGCTGGTGCGGCTGGTGCGGCTGGTGTTGGAATGTGTTGGATGTGTCAAGGGCTGGTCCAAGTAGGAGGAATCGGATGGCTTCAGCATTGCTTCAGCATGTCACTTGTTCGGATAGCTTCGGATGGGTTTCAGTTGCGTGAAGTCAATCCTTGTCTCAAGAGAATCCAGGTAGAGTTAGAATCCCTGAACATGTTTGAAAGTCAGCCATGAAATTTTAAGACCAATGTGCAGAGTTGGCCATTGTTAGCGAATCTACCGAAAGCACTTCGCTTTGAGAACAACTGCCATGGCACCATGGTGCTAAATTTCGACCAAGGATTCCAACCTGATTTTTTTTTCGCTTCGATTCCAAGAGATGGGTTTGTCTGAAAATGTTGGGTATATTCCCAATGAAATAGCCATTTAATAGGGATAGTGATCAGCAAAACCATTGGGAAAATGGGGTACACTATTTTCAGACACACCCATATTCCAAGCGCTTCCGATTCGCGAATTTCAGCCACTGGCGTTGAAGTCATTCTTGCTGTCCATGAAGACCTGTGGATGAGCCATGCTTCGAATCGTTCCACAAGACTCCGTCGACGACAATTGGACAAAAATATAATAAGGGACGAATGGGACGAAGGACAAAAAAACGACGGGGTATGGAAAATAACGATAGCTATGGAAAAAATATGAAAAACACATGGGTAAACAGGTATGGCTCATCGTTGTTTTCTTTTTTTAGCATAGGTTACCATTGAAACATCGAACAGCATATTACTCTGAAATTGACCATAGTTGATCCAAGTGCCAAAGGTGGTACTCCTATCTGGAACGTGGCAACTAGGACCCCTGTCACAATCAGTGAAACATCATGTGTATATTTATATATAATATGTATTATACGCATACATATATTAGTATGATGATGTTGTGTGGTTTACAGCTATCCCTGGTTTAGAATCTTCAATGAATCTGGTTCCCATCCCCAGATTCCGCGTTCTGTTCCGTGGTGCTTCCGCGCCTTTCGGAGCTCGCGACAACGCTCTACAGTGAAGCCCAAGGACACTGCAAAGTGTTCCTGGTGTTTTTGTCAGATTCCTCCAAGTTGAGGTCTGGAAAAGGAAGACTGTCTGATGACCATCTGATCAATATGTTGATTAATATACTGAATACAACTGAATACTATATTGATTAATATATTGATTGTAATATATTGTTGATTATAATATATGGACTATAATATATATATATATAATATATACACTATATATCATAATATTGATTGTAATATATTGATCAATCATCGAAGTTGGTGGTACAGTTTCACAAACCCAACCACCCACGGGTGTGGCAACAACACAATTTGTCACATCCGTCTGCAGCCCCATAGCGAAAAGGATAATCAATCACTGCTGAAATCACAACATGAGCGCATCTCCGCCGATGTGCTAACCTTGGATATTAGGTGATGCGGAATACCCTCTGGTAAACTAACATAACTATGGAAAATCACCACTTATAGTGAGTTTTCCCATTAAAAAAATGTGATTTTCCATAGTTATGTTAGTTTACCAGAGGGTATCAATGTCAGATTCTGTTGCAACAATAAACAATGTCACATCGGTAGGAGTTTGTACATCCGTACATCCTGTGAGAAACATGTTATCGAGAACCATCACCAATCATCGACATTACAAGAATTTCTCGAATGGAAAGCCATTATAGTAACCCCAAAAAGGACATGAAAACAATTGCCTCCAGTAAAACGGTGATAAATAAAAATAGTGATAAATAGCGATATATGGGGGTACGAGTACCTTCAAATCATCCATTTTCATACGGGTTTCCATTACAAACCATCCGTTTTTGGGATCCCCATAGATCCGGAAACCTCCGCATAGCGATCAATACCCTCTGGTAAACGTTTACATAGCTATGGAAAATGGCCATTGAAATAGTTGATTTGCCCATGAATAGCATGGTGGATCTGTCCATCGTTTTTTGTAGGTTTACCAGTTCGGGTAAATCCCATTAAATCCCATTAAACCACCATAAAACCCCATAAAACCACCATAAAACCCCATAAAACCACCATAAATCCCATAGCGATCAATAAATGACTTTCCAAAGCACCAAACTTGGCCCCTGGGGCCCCTGGATGTTGGGGATGACTCGATGACCGAGTCTGACCGAGTTGCCTCGTCGGAGCGGACCAAGCGCTCCAGGCGTTCTTGACAAAGCAACACCTGAAGACAAAGCGTGGATGTCCACCGACCCAGCTACTTGGGGTCCTCATGGGGTCTGTTTCTGATGTTGCCGGAACTGGACAGTCCGAAGGCTTGGATTTTTTCATGATTTTTCGAGATCTTGTGGAGATACCTTAAGGAAGCCCTTGGGATTTCGCTTCAGAATCAAGTTGCGGATGGGCGGAATGGGGATCCGGTACCAAGTCAGTTGAAGCGTAGAGGTCTAAGTTAATTGCTGCAGGGACGACCGGTCTGACCGATATGATACGCTTTTTGAGGCCCATACGACTTGGGTGAACTGATCCCAGGAGAGTGTGCCGGTTCCACCTTCATCGACCTGCTCACACTGATACTCAGCGCAGAGGTGACCAAAAGGCCGCCGTCATTTGAAAAGCTGAACAGTGAACAGCGATGAACAGTGAACCGAAACACACAAGAAACAAAGATTATACCCTCTGGTAAACTAACATAGCTATTGAAAATGGTGATTTATAGTGGATTTACCCATTGAAAATGGTGACTTTCCATAGTTATGTTAGTTTACCAGAGGGTAAGTTATAAGATGGATGTAAGATATGAGATGGCCTGAGTAAACCGAAACCCAGGCCCAGGATGCCTCGTTGAGGATCTGTTTGATTTCAAGCTGCTCCTGCACAGCTAATCATGTTGAGCCGTAAAATGATGTAAATGGCAACGGTAGCAATTTCAGATGCAAATTCCTTTTGACAGCGCCCCACACAGTTCTATGCAAACTGACAGTTAAAGTTATAAAGTATATATAGGATATACCCTCTGGTTATTTAACATAGCCATGGAAGCCATGGCCCATAGAAATAGATGCTTTACCTATATTAATAGCATGATGATGTTAACATATTTTAACCATGGCTATGTTAGTCATAAGCAGATGGTATGTAGGATACAAGATGATAAGTCAATAATATGTTTAACCATGGCTATGTTAAATAACCATGGTATATATATAGGATATAAATCACAATAATATGTCACAGAAAAATTTTGCATCGGAATCTACCGGGTTTCGACAAAAATGGCCATCCCATCCCCGTCATCCCAGTCCACACGGCTTCGTGGTGAAAGGCCGAGCTCAGGGAAGAGCCTCAGGAGGTCATCAAGGGATACGGGCGAAATGGCCATGGCCTTGCCATTCCTGGAACCAGCTGCGCAGCTGCGCCTCATGGCCTCTTTCATCTGAATGTTCCCATACTCATCCTCCAGATATCTCCAGATCAAAAATATCCACCAGAAATCTATGCAACTTGAGAGAATGGTTCAGACATGTTCAGAAGAACTTGCAGAATGACTCGCATTGTTGGGCTCCAAGTCCTTTTCATGTCCAGCAAAGCGATGTATTTTTCTGTCTCACGACATGTGAAAAAGCCTCGGGCCCGGCGCGACAAAGATCGGGGCTGTCCTTGTCCATTCGGTGAAAGAAAGCTCTGACATCGTCGATTTGCACCTTAGATGCTGATGTGCAATTCCTCTTACTGGTGCGTTTTCCGTAGGGAATTTTTGGGAATGATCCACTGGCTAACTATCAATAATAATCCCAGCAACCCCCATTCCCATCCATTCCCGACGTAAAACGCACCAGTAATTCTTTGCGTCACTTTTAAGCACTCAGAGTTGTGGCTCAAGTAAAAGAACGAAGAAAGACATTTTGCTGGAGTAAAGAAACGAAAACGTCAGCTGTTTTCAGCTGCGTTCCCAGTAATAAACGCAGCTCCAGTGTGGCATCTATCGACTTTCCGGCAAATTCCACCATGCTGAGGTTCCGAATCTCCAGTTCTATGACTTTAGCGGTTTTTTTAAGGGACATCTTGAAACATCTAGTGACATCCAGTGTCCAGTCATAGAACTGTTGAAACATCTTGCAGTCCACCATGCTCCAGGCCCCGAAAAATCGTCGCAGTCACCCAGTCATCGACCCAGTCATCGGCCCGTGGTGTCCAAGTCACTTCCAAGGACTGCTGCCGCATGAACCTTGGAACACAACGAAGGCTGGAAGGACAGGGGAACTCCAACTCTGGTTGGTGGTTAAAAAACCATTGGGAAGGATTATTTTTCATTTCCATGTGCTGCAAAGGAGTCTTTGCTCGGTCTTGCACTGTGGCCTGGATGCTACTCTGTACAGAGGAAGGGTCAGCCGTAGTAATCTGGCTGGACCACATCTTCCTCAACAAAATCATTCGCAACCAGGTCCTCGAACTCAGCGGGAAGCTGCTGAGCTGGCGACACTGGGAAGGTGCGCTGAACAAAATCTGCTACCGCCTGTGCAATGGCCCGGTTTAGGCCCACGGGGTATACTTTGCCCCTAGCCGTCTTGAAGGCCCCGTCTGCTTCGTGACCTGCTAATGCCTCGTGAGCCGAGGCTCCGTGACAGCATCGTCCCATACACCCTGTGGTCAGGATTTGGTGCCTCAAGTGCGGAAGGCGCAAGTGCAAAATTGTTGTTGGTTTCTTGGCCCGGCAGCCAAAGATACACTGATCGAAGCTGGTGACACCGATGGCTGCCAGCGTCCGGAGGAGACGCATGGCTGCGTGGGTCCAGAC
>Ga0126342_10020899_pt1 | contig 10964 bp, 10 predicted proteins | sample Cyp1metagenome_FD_92528 | JGI IMG/M metagenome (GOLD analysis project Ga0126342, IMG submission 92528) | Coral microbial communities from Lord Howe Island, Old Settlement Bay, Australia - Cyphastrea 1 metagenome | ecosystem: Host-associated > Invertebrates > Cnidaria > Coral ... | reverse complement strand
TTCTGAAGTTGGCGGTTATCCCTTTGTCGATCACCAGTCATAAGAACACAACCAATGCTTGAACTGTAGGATTCCCGAATAACAAGAAACTTGACATTCCCACGTTCACTGTCTTCAGATTCCCACACGCAAAATCTCTTGGTGATCGATGGTGGCAGGGATCGGGGCGAAGCCTTGGGGCGCGGCTGCCTGACGAACTGCCACGGGCAACTCGTCGACATTGTTCGGTAGCACTTCAATATATACATTTCCCGGCAACGGAGTTGCAGCCATACGTGCTCGTGCCGTCGCAGTTCTCAATACGCTGCAGCTGCATCACGCTTTGCTCTGCGCCTGCAGCGCAGACAGCTGTAATGACAGCAACAGTCGGCTCACTGGGATGCCGCAGTCCCAGTGACCCGACTAAATAGCCAACAACTGCGTCCACGCGCTGCAAAGGCGAAGGAGCAGGCTCGGCCAGTAAAGTATCCCATAGAGATTGACGAAAAAAAAGGCACCAAAATTTGTAATCCTGCATGGCGGACCTTTGCGCAGCACCATTTTCTGCCGCTGCCATGACGGTTTGGAAAAAAAACTCCCGTTGAGCACTGAAAAACTATCATGGCATACATGACTCAAAATGAACGACCAAAAAATGCTAACTCGCGTAACTTCGATAACTTCATTTTATTTTTTTCCTTGGGATAGCCTAACTTATGGTATAACTCCACATCTCATGTTATAAATTCAACATAAGTTATCATAAGTTATAGAAGGTAGCCTATGTTATAACTTATAACTTATGTTACCCCATGTTGTAAATCATCTTGCAGAATATATAAGTCAAGTTGTATCTCGGGGGCCTCACAATGTAGTTATGGAAAATTGCCCATTTATAAAGGATTTATCTAGCAAAAACCGTGATTTTCCAGCTACGTTAATTTACCAAAGGGATCCAAAAAGTACATTTTGGTGTGAGTAGTTGAGACCACCAACCAGTCTGTCGCCATCGCAATGCTTCAACAAGGAAGGCACTGCTTCAGCGACTGCATGGGTCAAAATGCTGCCCAGATTTCGGTGATGCAAAACTTGTCCGGAGAGACGCATCCGCATGGGTTTATCTCTAAACAGGAGATGAAATTTGTTTCACTATCTCACATTGGGATACACTGGGTCTGTCTTACCATCCAATGGTTTGTTTTATCAAACCGCCTTCTGTTCAAACTCTTATCCTTTGAATTCTTTGAACATCTCACGTTTTTGGAGAAACCCACATTTGTCACATGATTCCACATTGATGTACCAAACTGTTTCTCGGACACTTCAACTGCTCTTCGCCATGACACGGCGTAGTCAGAGCCTGCTTGAGTTTCCTGAGCTGCGGCAGCTATGTTCCAAGTGATTTTGGTCACTTTTCGTATCTTTGTTTCGTTTGCTGTCCCTCAGTTGTTTGGAAATCAAAATGGAGTCACACTAGTCATCACTATAGTCACTGTCTTGCTTCCTGTTTTCGACTGGGTTGTTTTTTCTAAATCCGGATGGAAACATCTGCCTTCTCCTGCGCTGTGCTGCAGCGGTCGCTACAAGTTTCTGACCAAAGACGATACTAGAAGCGATGCCAAAAACTGTCCATGGATGGCAGTTGGGGCATGGTTCCCAAATCACACACCTTGGAAGATTTACCCTCTGGTTATTTAACATAGCCATGGAAAATGGCCCATTTATAGATGATTTTCCCATGAAAAGCTCCATTTATAAGGGATTTTCCATGGCTATGTTAAATAACCCGAGGGTAAAAGGTGTCGCTTTAAGGTTCGATCAAAGATCCATTCGTGTTTGTGCTCTTGAGTGCTCTTAAGCTTGGGGACACAGACGTGACCTACTGAAAGTCGACACGACATTTGAACGGCAGGTTTTGTGGCTTTACCGGCTTCACCTTCCAATGGTGCAAGGAACTGTAAGCATGGCCTGGTGAAAAGTGGTTTGAAGATCTTTGAACATGCATCTTCATGCAGTTGTTTATGACTTACACCCTTCCAGTGATTTCGCGTGCAACGATCGGCCGAACCAATGCCACTATTGCTCCAGAGATTTCAGATCACTACATGCTGTGAGTGTGTTGACATTATTCAGAGCCGCTCTGTTCCAGACCATAGGTGTGTCTGAAAATGTTGGATCCGTTGTCAGACCATCCATGGCCCACATGACCCCGTTGGGCTCCAAGTTGCCGATCCAATGGCTGCACCACAAGCCAGTGGCTGGTGAATGGTAGTTTTACAATACGAGACATGAGCAAAAATCCATGGATGTGTTTAATTAGTAGAATGTAAATCCATTTCTCTTTGTGGTAGTTTCAAAACCATCCACATGCCTACCGTTGGCTTTTACTGTAATTGAATCAGTTTTTTATTCACAGAAAAACAATTTTCAGTAGCCGTGCCAAGCAGCACTCTACACGAGCAGTTCCAAAAAACTGCCACCATGATTTTGGTGACTTTGATAATCTTTGACCACGAGTCTTCGGGTGAGGGATTGAATATTTTGTCATATTTTGTCATATTTTGTCCACCGAAAGCTATTTCCAATTGACATGATTCTTACTTTTGCAAACTTTTGCGTAATATCATGGACAAAGGTAGGTCCTAGGGCACCTTTTTCTGCATTCATATTATTTCATGTGTCACGCGCAGCAGTACATCCCTTGAGGCTGTTCACCCTGGATCGGTGGATCCCTTGGAGCCAGTGGATTTGGCCGGGCGCCATCCACTGCGTGTTTGCTCGGTGATCATGCTGCAAGGTGGTGTTCTTAAGGTATGAAGTGAAGTTAGTTTGTAAGGCCCAAAGTAACTATAGTATTAGATTATCGTGATATAGTGCCGTATATTTTATATACATACATAAGTACATGCATGCATATATATATATATAAATATATACACACCATGTTTCAATCTCCAGTTTTTCCATACTTTCTATGAGTTTTGAAGCCACTCAACAGGTGGCCCGAACCGCATCATCAGTGCCTCAAGCGGGCGACGCTTTTCGGGGCGAGCACCCGGGACCGGCGACCCGTCATGATGCGACTCGTTGGGGTGGCCCAGAGATCAGTTCGACCATCCAATAAGAAATGGGAGATTTCACCAACAAGTTGGACCCAAACTTTGGGTGTGAAAATCTGGGTAAACCTTGAAGAGCTTTCTGTGTAAATCATACCTTGGCTTTTTTAATTGGAATGTTTTTTCTAGCCGCTCGGCCTATTTAAATATTTGAGTGCAGACAAATCTAAGATTGACGATCACATCCACCACCAGGGTTTCTATTTTGGGACCGTGGATTACTGGAGGGATTTTGGGACAAACCTTGGTCCGCCGCGCCAGGTGTTGCTCTCAGCTTTGCTGACTTCCGCCCGTGTCCCCAGATAGACGTCAAATGGTGAGGCTATGGGTCAAAACCCTGGCATCCTAGGTATGGTAAAAAACTAGTTCATAACGGTTAATAGATGTCTATTCCCCCAAATATGGTCATTTCATAGGTTTTTTTCACCCCCATATGACGACCTGGGATTTTTGCTTGAGAAATGGCCAGCTCAATCGGACAAATCACGAGGCCATTGAAAGGGAGACGCCATGGATATCGATGCCCTGGATGAATAGACTTTGTTCATTGAGTATGGGGGTTGCCTGCAAAAAGTCTCATGCTGTGAAAAATGAGACCCCAATATGACTACTATGATGAATGGATTGGTTTTAGGGAACATCTACAGTAAACTTTGGTGTTTACTTCCAAAAAAAGTGATGACGTGAATGGTATCTTCGAGGCGGTGCGAGTTGGAGAGTTTAATCCAACCCATCTAGTTCGAGATATCAATGAGATGATATATCTAATTTATATCTACCATAAACCTGCGATATCTGACATATATATCTGACATATATCTGACATATATCTATATACTATAAAGCCTGGTTCAACGAAGTTCAACCCATAAACCGACATTAGCGTTCACGAACTGGGGCACCAAGGCGTCAGCCTACTATCGCGCGGCCGTCGATGTGGGCGGCGACGTGGGGGAGCGCAGCAAAGCAAAAAATGGTGGATTCAGCGGGAACAGTAGGGATTTTAGAGGGACTTTAGAGGGATCTCGGACTATCCAGGGAGCTTTATCGAGATGTAATTTATATAATTGATAAAATTGATATCATCGATATAATTGATCTAATTGATATAATTGATAAAATTGATATAGTCATATAGTAGATAGAATTGATATCATCGATATAATTGATGTAATAGATATAATTGATATAATAAAAATTATACAATTGATATAATTGATATGGTTGATGTAATTGATTTAATTGATTTAATTGATATAATTGATCTAATTGATTCAATTGATATACTGTGAAACTTGGATGAGGCTTTGTCAAGCCCATTGCCAGGAAAACAAACGAAAGGTTTCCGGAGTCTCCGCTACTCAGACCACGAAAGAGCAAACAGGAGCTGCTCGACGGTCCTGACGGCCCGGATTTCGTCCATTTGCTGGCGCCAGCCTTCCTTTTGCAACGCAAGCCGCCATAGACACACACATCCGTATAACACTGTAATTGATATAATTAATATCATCGATATAATTGAATCAAAAAGTGCCTAGGGCAGAGCTAACGGAGCTCACGGTATCCACCTTTTAAATGGCTACCGGAGCTACCAAGAGATTCCCCTGGGCACCCTGGTGGGCGTCCTGGTGTCATCAAACCCGGGCCGCTGGGAAACCCCTAAATCATCGAACTGAATTTTGAAAGCCATGGCCCATGGCTAGTTCGATGATTACTGATTTACTGATGTCTAAAATGGTGATCTTCCATAGCAATGAGGCTAAATTATCAAAATAGTTACCCGGCCTGGTAAACATTCACAGTTTGCGAACTGGAAAATGGCCCAGTCGAAATAGTTGATTTACTGATTAAAATGGGTGATTTTCCATAGCTATGTTTGTTTACCAACGGGTAAGTTCGATTACTAGAGGGCATGGATATTCATTCTCCCAAGGATATTATTATATAGAGGCATTGGCGGCAAAATTTGATGGTTGAGAACATGATTTTCCCTCTTTGGATCCCGGAATTCTTGGATAAACCTGATGAAATAGGTTTGGGTCAAAATTAAAGGGAATCACTAGATTTCAAAACAGTGAAATAGGTTTGGGTCAAAGATGCTTCGGTACATTAGGTTTCACTCTTGCTCTTAGGCAAGTGGTGCTTTGCTGTTTCTTCTCGGGGGCCATGTAAGGCCCACACGGTTCCGTGACTTCCTCATCCTGGGTACCCGATGGCATATCAGATTTGGAGGCCATTCTGGATCAGTACCACTTGATTTATCGAAGACATTGTGGTCACCACAATTTTTGGATGCTCAGTGGGGCAATGTGGGGCAAACCCACGCCACTTGCAAGAAGCACTTAGGCCATCCGGGACGAAGAGAACCTGTCAACCCTGGCCTCCGTAGCAAAAAACACCGCTTACCGACGCAAAAAACACGAAGCCCTTTTGCACTGATACTGTATACACCTGTTGAAGTTGCAAGGACAGTCCTACTTCATGGGTGCCATGGCCCAAGTTGCTCTACCCAATCTCCCTTTTCATCCCCTCCAACTGACTTTAACCTGACTTGATCCAAAACACTTCGTTTCCCCCCAAGAAACACATCAACCAATTCTAGTGGTTAAAAAATACATATCCCATGTTTTATGGTCAAAAACCCACCAAAAGATGATGGTTGCATCCCTGTTTAAGAAAACAACAAGTCCTTCATTGAGGTGGTAGCAGGTGCTGGCAACCTCACGGGTGGCGGAAAGGCCAGTTATGGGATGAGAGTGGGCAAAAGTTCTCTATATATATATATACATACATATATATATATACACATATACATATATATATATATACATATACATATACATATATATATATATATACATATACATATATATACATATATATATATATACATATATATATACATATATATATACATATATATATATATATACATATATATATTATACATATATATATATATTGATTGATATTGGAAAAAACTGGAAAAGGCACGACAAAAATCCTGGAAGGCCATCCCGAAACTTATGGCCATCTTTTTTCAGAAGTCCTAGGGACTGTTTTCTCCAGGGTTTACCCGTTCGGCAACATCTGCAGATGTGTATGGGGAAGGTCATAGAACTTCTATAGTAATCCCCAAAAAAAACAACTGTAGAAATTTTATTTTTCCATATATTGGGAATAATAATCCCAACTGACGAACTCATATTTTTCAGAGGGGTAGGTATACCACCAACCAGACTACTATTTGAGTACGATGTCGCTTTTCTATCTTTTTGGGTTGCTATAATTTTCGGTTTCCAAATCAACAGAAATCGAGACTGAATTCCCATGTTGGGGACTGACTTTGACATACCCCTTCGATGATCAACAGCTGTATATATGGGTTTGTCTGAAAATAGGTAGGTTTGACAGTTTGATGGCTACGGATGAATTCTCCCATTTTTTCCCATTGAATCTACCATTCTATGGGTGCATATACCTATTTTCAGACTCATCCAATTGCATACCCAGTTATAAGTTATAAGAAGTTGCACACAACCACCACCATGCAAACGAACGACATTTGCCCGCGTCTCTTTTCAGATTACCGGAATCGAGCTTCTGACTGAAGTATGATCCCGTGATGTACAATGTATTTTGTATACACGAAATATAATCCTGAATACATGCATGTATTTACATATGTATGTGGGTGTGTGATATATCAGAACTGAAGACATCATCACTGAAAGACCAAAACAACCAAGTACATCCAACTCACTTCCCCGAAGCTCTGGGGTTTGCATTTTTTTGCCGTTCTTTTTGCGCAGATCGGCACATACACCGTTTTACTGCAGCCGGGGTCTCAGTGAAAGCCGGAAATGACATGTTCACCAGTGATTTTGATGGAGTAGCTCTCCCCTGCGACAAATTCAGCCATCCAGGGTCCTGAACCCTGCCTATGGTGATCTCAAGCTTTTGTTGGCCGCTGGGTAGCACCATGGAAGTCTGGGACAGTTGACCGAAGGATAGAGCACACTGGTTCAGCTGGTTGCTTTAGTCACCAGAACTGGGGATAGTGTTTTAGGATGTTCAATGATGTTCAACAGATTTAGGATATGGAAGATTGTTTTCTGATAGCGTTCAACCGCCACTTTTTGGGTTCCAGTCATCAAAAATCTTCTGCTTCATGGATTTGGCTCATCCGTTTTTGATCTTGTGCTTCGCTGGTCAAATCAGCATTTGAGTTGGTACATCTGTTGGAACCAGTTGCCCTCCCACCCCAATGTGGCTTGATGCAACCGCTGAAGTGCAGTGATTTTCCATGGCAACTCCTCTCTGTTGGAATGTTTATTACAGTCCCAAACCCTTTCACTGCTCTTCATCTGAATAAAGTTGTAGGGATGTTGCTTCCATTGTATTTCTCCAGAAATAAAAGACTATATAGTTCTATGCCCAGTTTTCCGGTTCATCTCCACCTTCTTAGTTGTATCATACAAGTCGCGAGCTCACAACGACTTGAACATAAATGATGGGAATTGTTTTTGACGCCAGATCCCATGGATTTTCCATATTTTTTTTCCTCAGATCCTCTTAGATCCTCTGGAATCCCAGCTACCCGCAGGAGTGCTGTGGAGATGCCCGGCACTACGCCAGTGAGATCGCCAGCAAGGTGGAGAAGTCTTCGTTTAACGCTCCCCAAAAAGAAAGATTTCACCTCAAAGAAGAGAGATGTTGCCAGCATTTTTTTTGTTTACCCTCTGGTTATGACTAACAGTTTGTGAACTAGAAAATCCCAACCATAAATGGAGGTTTAGTTCGCTGGGAAAATCATCTATAAATGGGCCATCTATACCATGGCTATGTAACAAATAACCAGAGGGTAGTTTCTGAATTGACCCGTGTAGGATTTAACCCCATGCACAATACTCTGGCTTTCTCTGAGAATATGGTATAATTATCCCCTTTGTCCCCAAATTTTCCGGAAATGTGCAACTCATTTTGAGTCTGGGATAGCAATGATTTCAAGCACTGGGGGATCCCTGTTTCAAGACAGACCCCAAAAAAAGCATCAACCATGGAGATTGTCACCAGCATGGGGGAAAGAAAATCTTGGGTATACAAGCATTTGAATCCATTTGACCATCAGTTTTAAGTACGAAGACCTTTCTCACATCTGAGATTTCGAATGTGGCCAGGTGCCTTTAACTTGGACATCACTCAGGTGATCCCAGCAATCACATGATCAACTTGGGTATATCATATATATATCCCATGTCCAACTGATTCCAGCAGAGTCCGAAAAACCATGATACTATACATATAATGAACAACTTGCTGATTGGTTATGAAATCCATGGATATCATCCCCAAAACATCAAGCAACTAGGGTTTTTCTGGATGTTTGGCTGCGATTTGCACATGTTTTTCCTTGGTCCCCCTTGAAACGCACATGGCATTTTTTGTGGCGCCTCAGATCAACCTGAACATGTTTGATGGCGACCAGGAGGATACTGGGCACCTTCAGAGTTTTTTTTTGAATTTTGTAGACAATGGGATCGAGTCACGAGGGGATCGAGCAGATCGAGAATCGATAAGATAACTGATTGGTGGTGACTGGAACATGAATTCTATTTTTCCATATGTTGGGAATTTCATCATCCCAACTGACTTTTTTATTTTTCAGAGGGGTAGGCTCAACCACCAGCCAGGACAATGATGAGATAAGATTCCAGATAAGATACGAGAAGATTCTACGATAAGATGCGATAAGACACCGATTCTGTAACATTCTGTAAGATGATGTACCCTCTGGTAATTTAACAGTTTGCTATTTAAAATGGTCATAGAAATAGTGGATTTAGCCACTAAAAATGGTGATTTTCAACAGCTATGTTAGTTTACCAGAGGGTATTTGTTATATAGATGTTTTCCTCCTGAATGAGGGATTTGCCAGCCAGGCATGTTTGATTACAGAACATTACGAAGGAATGAGAAGACCAAGATCATAAACCAGACCCACTCCCACCGTTTTGGGGGTATACAAACCAATCCTAATTTGGGGTGTATATATAAAAATATATACATACATATATATATATATATATACACATACACATGCAGATACATGTGCACGTACATATGCAGATATAACATGATATAACACATGCACATGGATGATTTTATGTTTTTATGATTGATTTTCCACATTCTCCCTGAAAGTGAAGGACTCATTTATTTGCCCATCCAGTAAAGATACGCAGCTATTATTGCGTCAGAGGCAAACATGAGTCATAGTGATTTTCTGCGTATGTTTTAAACCTGTTGATTGGAGAAAACCACTGCAATTTTCATCTGTGGCTTTGACGAAAAGGTGAACACCTTTTTAATGATCCTCTTCGTTGATGGTTCAAACGTTGCTAATGTGGCAAAGATATTAAACCATCCCCGATTTTAGCAGCAACAGTGCGTATCTATTAATACCATTCTTTTCAACTTGGGTGACAAAAATCATCACTTGGCAGATGAAGGTCGGGCAGTGGCACAACTTGACTGGTAGTGGCTTATATGAGGATCAAATCAGGGTTTCCAAGCGTTAAGTTGCCAAAAAAACATGGTAGTAAAGAAGCAAGTCTTGTTGCTACTTTCATGAATCTTTGTTCATGATTCATGATATCATATGTTGTCCACTCCCTATTTTTGATTACTAGTCTGGTCGCCTACATTCCTGCCCCAAACCCATCTCTTGGTCGCGGCCCAGAAAAGCATCCGAGCGCAGTACGTTGGGGATGGCAAGTGCAAAGCCACAGGCCCAGTCGCCACTTGGCACTTAGGGCCACCTGGTTGGCTTCAAACTTTGGCTGGTTGAATTCGATGTGGAAAAAAAATAACCGCGTGTTTCATGGTGCCAGAGCGTTTGCTCTGATTTGAAAGTGTTCAAAATCCCTGCCGGTACCTTTACCAAGCCCCAGGAATCCATTGCGAAAAAGGGTGACTCGAAGTGCAGCTACCTGTATAGCTTTGCGAACAAGCCGCTGGGCGGCATTGGGGTGCTCCACGGCCCAGTTTGTGGTGATGGAGCCACCTGTGAAACACACGTCCTTGTTTTGGGAACTGTTAAAGAGGCTCTTATCTGTTTATCTAAAACTTGAGGGAATCAACAAAACATTGGCTTTCTGTGAAATAAAGAGCACACATTGAAAAATGGCATAGAGATTTTCAGATTTTGGATCATATTTGGCCGCGCCCAAATCCACCCAAAGCCATGTGGGTGAAGCCACCTCTGCTTCAAACACCATGTTTGCTGCATCCCAGACTATCATTTCCTTTCCATCAATCATCAATCATCAGAAAAATAAATCCATTAATCATCAAAAAAACTGATTACACCCTTGTTTGGTTATCCAAAAAACCTAGACTATCATCCCAGACTATCAAACCTCTTTGGTTCAAGGAAACATGTTCAGTCTATCATTTCCCTTCGATCCCTTGATAACATATCCACATCTTGCACTTGGAGGTGCATCCGAGGCATCGCAAGTGGGTGATAACCATACGTAGTACATATTTAATGTGTATATATACATATGGGTTATACGTGGTATATATGTATATATATATAATATACTATAATATACTATAATATACTACAATATACTATAATATACTATAATATACTATAATATACTATAATATACTATAATATACTATAATATACTAAAATATACTACAATATACTATAATATACTATAATATACTATAATATACTAAAATATACTATAATATACTATAGTATACTATAATATACTATAATATACTATAATATACTATAATATACTATAATATACTATAATATACTATAATATACTATAATATACTATAATATAC
>Ga0126342_10020898_pt1 | contig 10964 bp, 11 predicted proteins | sample Cyp1metagenome_FD_92528 | JGI IMG/M metagenome (GOLD analysis project Ga0126342, IMG submission 92528) | Coral microbial communities from Lord Howe Island, Old Settlement Bay, Australia - Cyphastrea 1 metagenome | ecosystem: Host-associated > Invertebrates > Cnidaria > Coral ... | reverse complement strand
TATATATATATATTATAGTACTTTATATATATATACATCATAGTCATTATAGGCCCCATAGGCCAACTCATGGTGTTTCTTTCACTTTTTTTACCCACCAATTGTGTTTCAGGATTCTGGCAACCCCAGGCACAGCAACAAGCTGCTGGTCTTCATCTTCTTCTGGCTCTTCGGAGTTTGCGTCGCCATGGGTTGTGGGGGGATATCCCATGGGATGCTTGAAGGGATTACTGGAAGGGCTTATGAAGCACCAGGGATTGAGGGATTGTTTGTTTCACTGAATTTCATAGAATTGGATGATGGGAAAATTTACAGGAAACCCCTATATTTGATGGTAAAAACCATGGTTTCCTGTAGATTTTCCCTTAAACCAATCCATTGAGAATTGGGCTGGTTGAAATATCTTGAAATCTGAAACTGCGACAGGTGGTGACCTTGTGTTCCTTCATCGCTGTCTTCTTCTCGAAAGCCAAGACGGCCAGTGTGGTGGGAGCGCTACTTTTCTTTCTTCTCTACTTCCCCTTCCTGTGCCGCGGGCCGAAGTTTTTCGATGTTCTTCGGTGTTTTTTAACGTGATAATATAATATCTGTGATTGGATTCGTCAAGTGAGCTGGAACTGGGAACTGCAGTCTCTGATTTGCCGATTGTACCAGGGGTGTACTCCTGTTGAAGATTACCACTTCCACCATTCTATAATATTCTACATAATATATTTGTACTTAGCTAATGTATATAAATATATAAAATTATGTTATATATAGAGATTGGTGATTGGTTTCCGTGTATTTTTCTGGTTTGTCTTCGAATCTCATGGCATTTTACCCAACCTGCAACGAGGTTCGTGTCGGACAGCGGCGCCTCCGCGAGCACCAAAGCCTTGTCGTCGCTGTCGCCGCCTGTGGCCTTGTCCATAGGCGCTTCCGGTGGCATTTTACCATGGAAAATCCGATGGAAAATCCTAACCCAGGAGGAATCCGAGTTTGATATGATTCTTATGATCCCGAAACTTGGATATATGATGTTTAACCTATAAGTGATAGGCAAAAACTTAGATCATATATATTTAGTAAGTTGATTTTTGATGTTTAGGATCCCAATTGATATCCCAATTAAACCAAGATATGTGTTCCCGAACATGCGGTGCCCAGATTTCGGCTCGCAGGTGCTGGGCTCATTGCGCAATTTGAAAGTGCGGGTGTAGGACCTGAACGGCTGAGTGGTTACCCTTGAAATTTAAGTGAGTAAATCCCTCAAGGTATAAGAATTAAGTGCTTATTATTATAGTTACTATATAGTATTATACTATAGCTAATATATACACTTAATATCACTTAATATCACTTAATACTCCTTATAGACTTTATATATATAGTGTATCATATAGTTTTTTGTTGATGGCGCATCTAATTCGATGATTTACCGAAGCATGGTGATTTTCCCATCTCCAGTTCGCTGTGTGAAATTACCAGAGGGGATGTGATTTTGACTGCCCAAGATGCCCAACTGTGGCTGGCTCCGGTGAATCAAAGGCTGACGGCTGATCTCCACGGTCATACTGTGGATGGGCCAGCAAAATCCACCAGTTGATAGGTCTTTTATATGTTTTATCATGTTTTATCCCATTATTTATAGGGTTTCAACACGTTTCAACCATCCATCAATTGGTGGTGCAGGGGATGGTCATCATGGTCATTCCATCACAGGAGTCAGATGGTCCAACATCAACGAGTCCATCGACAATTCGTCCATGGGACAAGTGTTGCTCATGCTGCTGCTGGATACTGTGACTGCTCATACAAAGGGGACCAAAAGATGGCCCTGGAAAATTGGATGGCCATGATGAGTGGATGTTGGGATTCCACATTTTTAGAGCCAGTGTGTTTCTATTTGTTCATAAAGTGCATTTCACCTCCTTCAGTTTGATGTGCTTAAAATAGCAAATGTTGCAATTCCAAAAGACCAGATCTGAATGGTCAGTGTATGTCTATGGTGGTCCCCAAGTGAAACAGACAATTTTTGAGCCATGCATGCATCAAAGCATAGTGACAGTTGATATTCATTTCTGGTTGGCTTCAGATGTCCATTGTGCAAGTCTTGGTCCGTTTTCTTATCCCATTTTTCTCATTTTTCATAGTGTAGTAAAGCATGAAACAGATCCTTGATAATTATATACAATATTATATGATATTAAGGATGTTATATTAACAATCTACCAAATATAACAGATCCTAGTTGTGTTTCTTTGCGGATGTCGAATTTGCAAAGAACACCGGGCGGAAAATTTGCTTCAGATCACCAGGTGATCTTTGCTCTCCTGGCTTGGTACTTGGACAAGGCCAACTGCTAGATGGACACAGAAAGAAATGCCAAATTGGAGGTTTCCATAGTCATGGGGATACCTCAATAGCTGGAGGGTTTATTTCATAGAAAATCCCACCTATAAATGGAGGATAACTAGAGATACCACCATTTTAGTATTAGGAACCCCCCATGTTGCAGGATATTTATGGATATTCTCTGTCTAAAGTGTCTAAAGATCTGCATATGAGTTGCATACTTTGATCTTGTGGCCTGAAAATTTACGGCGGCCTGAGGGCTTACCAGGTACTGTATCAGAAAAGTCGGAATTGTTCCGGAATCATCAAAAAGACACGAGTCTAATGGTAAAATCCCAATCAGAAGAATTAATTGTTCAAGATGTGTCACTTCAATCACTTCCACTTGCATGTGTCTTTGCTCTTGTGTCAAACTAACTCTTGATCACTTGTATTGAACGGTCCCCCATATATGTAGGTGCAATCACCCCAGGGCCGAGCAAAAATTTCCTTTCCACCGCAGGTGTTGGTGGTCGGCTTTGGAACCCGCCAGCCGTGGTACTTCCCGTGCTCCAAGCACTACTGGAACCCAAACCACAGCAGCATGTCCCAGGCACCTGGCAGCCGCAGCCATGGCACATGGCCTTTTTTTTGGGGACCTTTTTTTGATGGCCCATTTTGGATTCGCATTTTCAACCATGAACTATTAGGGATATCATGGGGATATCATGATTTCTTATCTTATCATCTCTTACCCTCTGGTAAACTAACATAACTATGGAAAATCACCATTTTGAATAGGAAAATCCACTATAAATGGTCATTTTCAATAGCTATGTTAAGTTACCAGAGGGTATCCAGTATCATAGAACCCTATGGGAGTGGTGCTATGGAAAACACTCCTCTGGTGGTCATTTGATAAAGGCTGTCTTGGTCGAAATGGCGGTCCAAGCTTGCATTGGTTCAGTCCCAATACTGGAGTACCAAAAAGCAATATCATGGCTTATCAGTTTATCATCATAGTTCTTTCATTTTTTCTAGTTACTCTCTTGTTGATTAGTTTGAAAAATGAAAAAAGCAAAACACAGGTACTATGCTCCATTCATTGATCATCCTTTTCCATTCATCATCATCATCATTGCCATTACGATCATCCAACATTTCAGGTTGGTAAACTATATATATATCCATATTGTACACATGACATGTTATATATATATATACATTATTATATTATTATAACATATATAATATATATATATGCATATTATTCCATCAATTATCATTAATCCATATTGATCCATCATTTTTCTGGCTTGGTATTCCTGTTTGGACAAATTGGACACAGATCGTTCGCAAGGATGATTTGCATGTCCTCGAGGACACTTTCGACGATCAGCAGCCCGGAAACCCCAGGCACCTTTCTGGATGGCTGTGCAGATTGTGTCCTTTCTGAGCATCATTGTATCGTTCTTACTTGCTGTTGAATTGGGAACAATAAGGAACTGAATCTTCATGAGGGTGATGGTTCTGACTTGCTATTTGTTGGCACTTCTTGTAGCGGCACGTGCAGTCTCTTCCTGCTGTTTTTCAGCTAGGTCTTTCGCTGCGAGTCCATCATTCCTCATTGGATACTATGTAGCTTCATTTTTCCCCTTACAATTGCCATTTCGGTGCGATAGCACTTTCTGTTCAAACCACATTTTGCCAGTATAGTTCTTCCATAAGGTGATATATAGTCATAGTGATATATATATATATATACATGATAATGTGATTTTCCCCATCTTTTCCTCATCTTTTCCTCATTTTCGACTCGGCATTCTCCGGTGCCGAGTCGTGGCCTCCGTGGCCAGGTACGAGGCGGTGCCCGAGTCCATGGCTTCCACGCGCAGCGTCCTGGTGCGGGAGCTCTGCAAGGATTTCAACACGGCGGATGGCAAGATCTTGAAAGCAGCGCCTTGGGTATGGCCACGGTGGAGTAGAGATGGGGATGTGAAATATATAGTGTTACTGTATATTTATTATGTTATATATATATGATAAAATTACTGAGAGTTTGCTTTGATATGTTTTTTTTTTTTCCCGGTTATATAGACTAGATCTGTCTAGATCTACCACTGTTGGTGTTTTATGCATATGGTTTTGATTGGGAATGCTAACGGTCGAGATGATGATGAATAAAGCAATCTATGTGGTGGCAGTTTTAACATGTTTTAACCGAGAAAGTTCCCAAGAAAATCAATCCATTGAATGGTGATTCTATATTAGTTATTCTTGTATATTCTTCTTGTAAATCACCGAAAAAAACCATCAAAAGATCCCTTCCATCGACATAACCCAGCAACTGCCAGGGTAACCCAGGGTAACCCAGCAACCCACCCAGGGTAACCATGGGTAACCCAGGTACAAGAGGTCACGCTGAATCTCTACAGCGGTCAGATCTTCTGCCTTTTGGGCCACAACGGAGCAGGTGGACCGATGGGTCCCGGTTCAGTCCATCCCATCAGGATGCCAGGCTGATGCCACCCCGAAGAAATGTTGGGTAGTTGTGAATAAATACGTTTTGTTGATAAATCATGGACAATCATGAATAATTAATTCTGAACCATACGAACAAATAATCATAAATCATCATCATGGATAATTGTGGAACATGTTGGATAATCACCACGTAAAATCATCATCCATGTACCCATGATATCATTCTTAGCAAAGGTCGTTGCTGGTTTTTGCTGCCAGGCAAGACGACCACCATCAACATGCTCAGCGGCATGCTGCCAGTTTCTTCAGGCGGAATCTATCCGAAAAACTGATTCATGAACAAATTTGATCAGTTTGATCTGGTTGATTGGTTGATACAGGGATTTTATACGTATAAACTACCTAAATATTAGCCTAAATCATAAATCATCCTAAATCGACCAAATTTCTTGGGGATTATCACCCAATCCAGATTGGGGTGTAGCCATCAACAATCGGGCCATGGGTGGGCTATTTCACCAAGCAACCAGCAAGATGGATGTCCCATGGCTGGGTTAAACCGATTCCCATGGGTGGTAGCCATGACGGAAGAGACCCCACAACTGGGTTTACTCATCTTGATTAATTAGTATCTTTGTGGCCAAAAGCCCACATGTCAGCTAAAATCAATTCAGTGGTGAAATCCCAATTGTCCAAATTTCAGTGCTGCAAAATCCTGTTCTTAGTTGAAACATGTTAAAACATGGTAAATCGTTCTTTTTGTACTTCAATATTCCATATATTCCATATAGTTCCATCAGTTAAATCCGAATCAAAATTGCCACGTCAAATTTTGGCTGCTCCGCCTGCTACAGGTGATGCCATTGTGTATGGCAAGTCCATCCGCAGGGACATGCAGCAGATCCGGACGCTGAGCGTTGGGAGAGTTTCACTGACCCATACACAATGGAACAAACATGAGTGCAACTGATCAGGGAAAATGATATGGAAAAAAAAATGGGATCATGATTTGGGCTTTAGCCAATAAACAACGTGACTGCAAGTAGTATAAACACAATATTGATACTGTAATTGGGAACTTTACTAATCATTATTTTGAGGAATTTCGGAAGATGATGAATTGAACAGAAGAAGAGCCGTTGCCACATATTTTTGCCTAGTACGGATGTGATATTTTGTTTTTTAAAAGCATTCTGCTTGTAACAGTGGATAAACACTGAAATCTTGACAAGGCCAACGTCGCTGTTGTTTCACAAATAGCAAATCAAGATCGATCGATGCAGGTCTGAAGTGCATTGTCGACATCTCCGAAACTGAAGTCTGAATTAGACTGAATGGATCCATGGTGTATCTCAACGTATCTTTGTTTTGTGGAGGTAATGATTCATATCTGAGTTCTGGTTCTGGTTGAAGCACTGAGATCGATCAGGTTTTTCAGGGATGGAGTTGCACTAACTATAAACCGTATACTCTTTCAATGCTATTCAAAACCACAGCTAGATTGGAGGCAAAATACCCACGAATTGACCCCCCAAATCTATGTCGCCTATGTAACCTGGAACAGGGCGGTTCCGTCCAGGAAATTCCTGGGTGTTTGTCCCCAACATGACGTGATTTGGTCTGGCCTCACGGTGCGAGAACACTTGGAGTTCTTTGCGCAAGCGCCGCTTGTTTCTTTGTGATGTGAATATTGGGCGCTTGTGCCTTGGGAACGGAGAAGATGAGGATCTGATTTGGTATTTGTTTAAATCTTGTTTGGATATCTAAGCAGCAAAACAGGATATGATTTGATGATGATTTGATGTAATTCGCTAACCGATAAAAATGGGCAGTGAACAGCCCAGAAATCGTCCCAGTCAACGAGTTGTTGGGGCTGTTGACTGGGGAAAAACACCTGTTGATTGGTTGGAATAGTGACAGGCACAGTGACGCGTAGAAGCGACCGACGCCCCCAGTCCTCCTTAAACAGATGGAACGATCTGTGCAACTGGGTCAAATTCCAACCATTCAAAGCTAGGTGATCATAGATTTTTTCAGATCATTCACTTCCTTTCCTGTGAAAACAAACTCCCAGTTTAATGCTGTGATTGGGTGAAAACCACCAAAGATCTGGTGTGTTTCTGAAAAAACAACTGGTCACATCTTGGGGGTCTCCACCATGGAAATCACAGATCCGATCGGTCGCGAGGAAAGGGATGAATCGAGAAGCATTGGAAGCAGAGGCAACTCGCTGGGCCTTCGCTGGGAAGACTGTTTCCATGTTTGGGCAGCTGATTCTCCTGATTTTGTTCATAGTGTTTCCATGTGGCCAAACAAAAATCAGGATCCATGGCTTTTACACCCAATCTCTATATATAATATTATATATATAATATAATATAATATAATATATTATATAATATAATTAAAATATACTATAATATATATTATAATATATATATATATATATGTTGCTTTGTGAATATATCCCCTAATTTGGGACAAACTGGATGCAGTCATGAGATCGCCGCACCTGCACATGATTGCACATGGCTGGCAGGTGAATGCCCTGATTGCAGACGTGAGTTTGCAGGAGAAGGAGTATCTCAGTTTGCAGAAATGGAAAATGGATGGAAAATAGAGTAACTGTTTGGGTGTTTGTTACTATGGAAAATTTGGATGGAATCCACATGGCACATAGAAATAGATGTCACTTTGGGACATTTTGGAGTTTGTTGAGTTTCAGTACTATCAGACAGTTGGGGTCCAGTTGCATAATGGGGCTACTATCCGCCCACAAGCTTTCATGAATGTTGTTCTTGGTGATCGTGGGATTGTAACTATAGTCCCAATTGCCGAAAAAAAACATGCTGGGCGGAAATCACCACTTTCGTTTGCGGCGGGAGTTTTGGGACCCTTATATAACCCTTATGCCAGTTGTGTTTATTCACCAGCTGCCGTTTTTCGAATTTTTCCTGGCAGCGATGGCGGACTTGCGGGGCATTATACTTCAGTGCTCCAGCAGCACACAGCCTGCAGACATCTTAAAAGATGCCGACCCGACACTGCTGGTGCCAGGCTTGCATGAGGGAGGAGCACCTCAACTCAAATTTGGGCATGTGTTTTTAACTGGAGGTTTCCTGCAATTGGGGTACCCCCGTATCATCCAGTTTAAAAAGGTGTTCCATTATAAACCATCCAGCTATTGGGGTATCCCCATTTATGGAAACCCCCAATTTGGCATTTCAAAAGCCACATTTTTAGATATGCGTGGATGAAATGTAGTCTTTCCAGCGCCTTTTTGTGGGCAGGGTCTATGTTAGATCGGTGATTGGGACTGGTTCTTCGGGAGATGCGACCCATGTTGTTTTTCCTGCGCAGGATTCCAGAGTACCCATCCAAAGCCACAACCAAAGTGACCGGTCATTATGAAGAGGAACTTCTTTTCTCGGACCTGTTTTCAATATGGTTAATGGTTCAAAATAGTGAATATTGGACTTGTGAGATTCCGTTGGTACCACATGATATCCCTAAAATTATTACTTTCTTCGAGTGATCCCCACCCTGGCACACTATATATATATATTCTGACATTCTATTTGACATTCTTTCTGGCATATACTCTGACATAATCCGACATTCTATCTGATATTATTCTTTCTGGCATATGTATCTGCCATATCTTCTGACATTCTTTCTGTCATTCTATCTGGTATATCTTCGGAGATTCTTTCTGGTCAAGGTCCGGCAGGGCCCACTCTGATCCTGAGCTTGCTGTTCGGGTCCGGTGGGGACGACTGCGATCACAAGCTTGCAGTTGAGGTCTGGCGGAGGAGGAGAAGGAGGCGGAGGACAGCTAGGACAGCTGACCTAAAATATCCTAAAATCAAACAATCCCTCACCTGACAAGTAGGCCCAGTAGGCAAAAAAAAAAATGGTCGCCATGTCGGCGGTTGAGGTGAAACTGGTGAATGTCTCCAGCCAGAAGCCAAGTGTCCACGATCACGATCCATTCCCTGAGAGTAGGGATGCGGAGAACGGGGAGGATGTGGAGCTCGATGAATTGATGGTTCGTGTCCCAAGTGGTAGTGTGGCTCGGCGCCGGAGTTGATAGGTTTGCTCTGCAAGAGGTTACTGTAGCAACGTTTGGAAATCATTCGGCTGTAATGTTAATTTGGTGAATTCCTAAGCTTGAATCTAGCAAAAACGGTTACAATATGCTACAATGATCAGCTTGTCTTTCGCATGAATCATGTCGATTCAATGAGACAAACCACAACTGGGAGGAAATCAAGCAATTTACAGCAGCATGGACAACTGTATAGGTAGGTAACAACAATCCCCAATCACAAACCAACGTCATGAAAGTTGGGGTTCTTTCTCCTTTTCCAAACAGTATCATGTTGGTCTCGCCGCTCTCCAGTCAGGACTTGTTTGCAGTGTTAACGGTAACCATCATGTTTATCCATAGATCTGGGTTTTAATCTGTAAACCTTGGTGTATCTTGGTTTCGTATATAGGTTTACGATGTTTTGCATTCTTATTGACTGATTGCTGGCTTTTATTTCGCCAAGCATCAAAGACCCTACTTATCCGTGAAATCGCGAAGAGATAACTTGTATTTGAGAATTTGAAGTGTCCGTGAACCATAAGGTTCCTTTTGCACAGGTTCCAAGCACCCAGGTTGGATTGAAACGGAACATCTCCAGTTGTGAATTTCAGTAAATTGAGAACCCCCTTTACTCTAAAAAAAACTCTGATTTTTCCATCATGTTTTCATCATGTCCATTCATTTCCCATCTTCAGATTGTGTCGGGCATGAGGGCGAAAGTTGGATTTCCTTCCACTCCTGGACACTCTATGGTCCGGATGATCCAGCGACCGCTCCCAATCGTCTCCTCCACGAAACGTTTCGGCAAGAGTTCGACGCCGCCATGAACCAGCTTCGAGGACAACGGCAGCGGTTCAGGAGGCAGGGAAAAGGTGAAAAGGTCAGCGCCGGCTCAAACCTTCAGTTGGCTTGACCCCGGGCGTAAGTGGTTTCATCAAAATTCGATCCTCAAACTTGATGAAAATGTACCCTTTGCGACTTTGCGGGATATATTCACAGATACAATTTGACAGAGCAACAGTTTTTTTTGCCGGCAATTTGATCAAAACGTGTTTCCTTTTTTCATGAAAAGCACCGGGACCACTTAGGACCACCATATCTTTCTTTCAAACTGTTCTTCTTAGGCGGTAATTATTGAGATTGGTTCGAAATCATTGACCCCCCCAAACATGGCTTGTACCAAATATATCCAAATATCAGAAAGTGAGATTAAATGAACACATCGTGTTCGTGTGTCAAAAATATCTTGTTTGTGTGTTGTTCCATGATATTTCCATGATTTCTCCATTAGTTCATACATGTTCATACTCATGATCTTTCATGATCTCTCATGTTGAGGTACATTGCAGATGCGCGGAAAGATGCTGATGACTCTGATGACGCCATAGCCATGACGAGCAGTTGGTCCATCCGCAGATTTTTTCTTGGTGATTCCATGAGAATTATTCCGGCCAAGCATTGTTTGATCATGGTGGAATGTATTGAATGCATATTGAATGCTAGTGTTTGAGATTTCATGAGATGTTCTTGCTTCTTATTCATCTTCTTCTATCATTTGTTTCACCTGGCGATTGTGAAAATGGCATTTCCCTTCTGCTGGCCAGCCGCTGCTCACGTCTTGGTGAAGTCGTCAATTTCCTCCCATGTTCTCAGGTTTTTTTGCGTGGAACAATCGTAATTCATCTTGAAAACTGGCTGTTGGTTGCAGATAAAATCTGACTGTAACGTATATTACTATATCTATCCAGAATTGGTGACCTACCTCTAGAAGACTTGGGTAATAACTGTCTCAATTGATCAGTTTCACACATATGTTTTGTTTTCTGATGTTTTCTGCTTGACCGGGTGGTTTGACATCAGATGACCAGGTGCGGCTTGCACCGAATGTTGCACCACCGTGCAGCCAGAAGAATCTTCACTGGTGCGCCAGAGTTTTTCCAGTCAGACTGACTCAGCCATCCACAATTCCCAGCCAGAAAACATGCTTTCACTGACTATCACGATTTTTGAACTTTTGGCTTGTCAAATTTGCAAGGTCTAATTTTTCAAAGTATAAGTATATTATATCATTTAT
>Ga0126342_10020897_pt1 | contig 10964 bp, 10 predicted proteins | sample Cyp1metagenome_FD_92528 | JGI IMG/M metagenome (GOLD analysis project Ga0126342, IMG submission 92528) | Coral microbial communities from Lord Howe Island, Old Settlement Bay, Australia - Cyphastrea 1 metagenome | ecosystem: Host-associated > Invertebrates > Cnidaria > Coral ... | reverse complement strand
TGAAGGAAAAAGGAGTGCGTTTGATCTTGACAAAGTAAGATCTGTAGCACTACTGCATGAACCATTTCAAGCTGTCCCACCAGCCGCCCCATCGACCTCCAGTCACCGTTCCATGCTTTCTTACTTTCTGTTGGAGTGGGTGCAATCATGTAAAGGCAGCTCACCAACTCCAACCCTATGCAACCAACATAAGCAAGGGCGAAGGAAAAAGGAGTGCGTTTGATCTTATATAATGGTTGATTGTGGGCAAAACTTTTGGGAAAAACGATCAACCCATTGCACATCTGCAAAGACAAACATGTTTTTTTTCGCCATGCGACTTGCTTGTCTAATTGTGTTGCCCAACTTCTTCAAGGCTTTCAACCTCAACTTGTTTTCCCCTGTAAACCAGAAATTTCTATCACAATTGAAGATGGTCTTGTTTCGTCAGTTTGCGGCGCGAAGAAAACGCAATCGCAAAATGCAAGAGCCACATTTCTCTCACAATAAAGCGCAAACAAACACGAAAATGATCACAAAAATGATAGACATACTGAGGCACTATTGCGTTTGTTTATGGCGTGTTTGCAACTTTCTACTTGCAAAAATAAATCTTGTAAGAATTCAAGGAAGAGGATCAAGGGGAAAACAACGTAAACACAGGGAGGTTGCCACAGTTGGGACCAAAGCAAAAATGCAAACATTTGCAAACGAATGCAAACATGAGTGAACATGTGTAAAAAAACAGCACTACACAGAGATTTCTGGTTTCAGTGTTGGTGTCAGTCCTATAACGAACACGTAGAAAGTGCAAACATGTAACAACAAATGCATTAAAATGAAAAAAAAACAAAGACACTGTAGCACTGCACAAAGGTTGCTAGTTCAGTTATCATCCAATGAACATTCATAAACCGAGGCCAAATGCGAAGATATGCAAAAAAACATGCAAGACAGTGCAAAACATGTCTTTAAACATCATGAAAAAAACCGTTGAAAAAGTGCCAGGAAGTGTTAAAATACCAAGGTCTTGGGGGAGCATGTGCTGCACCAGCAAATTCTGTCGTTGTCAGAGGCGCGGATATTTTTTTTTTTTGGCCGCAAGTGGGATATGACATGATATAACAAGAATGAAATGAACATGGGGATATAGTGCTTTTTGATGGGGATTGTATTGGTTTGATGGGGGTTAACCAGCAAAGAAATCATGTTTTGGAGATATCCTGCTGGTCAGGGTCATATTCTGGAAACGCCTCGGATGATGTTCTTCAACCATGCTTTGATCATTTTCCACCCAAATTGGTCCTCACACGCCCGGTTATAACTGGTATAACTGCATGACTGACATGTTTATTGGTTGATTTCATGATTCGCGAAGTTGCATCGGGGTGCACAAAAACACAAAACAAGACAAGGGTTGATTTGTGTCCAACGTTTTTTTGAATTGATTTTGAGGTGCAATCTAGGGGCAGTGACGTTGTTTGTGGGCTGCATCCGGTGCCAAAGCCATGTTGCAGGCCGGCGAATGGCAGCGTCTTTGTGGCGGTCTGCTAGTTGAAGAGGGCCAGGAGCAAAGTGCGCAGGTACCATCTGGAAGGGCTCGTGGATGGGAAGGGTAATACATCCCCCTGTGATATTTCCTGAAATAGGGGTACCTAGGTATTGAGTAGAAGTTTGATTTTCTTTAGAGACGTTTGGGTACAATTTGTCCAAACAAATACGACAAATGCAACACGCTAGATATATATATATACATACACATATACATATGCAGTATATATATATTTACATATATATATATAGACATGCACACAGTATTGTTTTTGCAGTGCATCAAGCAGAGCTTGGCCATGCCATTTGTGGGGTAGGAATCATTCTTGCAACTAAAATGCTTTTGGGGTTTGGGCACGTTGGAGATTCACAGAGTAACCAAAAAGTCAGTGGATTTACATCAAGTAGACCAAAGTGGCTATCGTTAAACAAAGCATTTCCAAAACATTGTTAAGAACTACGGTTCATTTTAGATCCCATCTCCTTCACAACCCCATTCACCCCCCAAAATCAATAGATCCAAACAACAGTTTGGGACATTTTTTCGCCTCTGTTCGACCTTTCGTTGCTTTTCTGTTTTTTTTTGAGCTTCTCTGCTTCTGTGCTTTCTTGCTTTGCTGCTTCTTCGCTCTTTTGCTTTTCTGCTTTTCTGATTGTTTGCGTCTCCGCTTTCCTGCTTCTTTGCTTCTCTGCTTTTCTGCTTCTTTGCTTTTCCGCTTCTTTGCTTGTCTGCTTTTGCTTTTATGTTTTTCCCTGCTTCTCTGTTTCTCCGTTTTTTTTGCTTTTCTGCTTTGTCTGTGTTCTATATTGGCCTTTCTGCTTTTTGCTGCTTCTCTAGTCTGCTTTCTTTTCTGTGCCTTTCTGCTTCTCTCGGTCTTTCTGTTTTGCTTTGGCGTTTTTTGCTTCTCTCCTTTTTTGAATGTTATATGTACCATGAGCGGTCTATGACTATGTTTCCAGGCTTGGTGGGGCCGTCACTTTTCTCCCCTTGAAGCTCCTCGATGCTTCGCTGCCATTTGATGAGGGTGACCTTGATCAGGTCCTGTTCCGCTGAGATTCCAGATGTGGCAGCGCATTGTCAATGGTCGGTATAAGAAGCTGGCTAGAGAGCGCAAAGCTCTCGGTCGTGCCGACAATTAGCTTTGTCTGTTTGCCAATTCGCTTGTTGCTTGCAGTTTTCTTGGGCTTGTTCCTTGTTGTATTGTACAGTCGCATGGTTCACCCCTTTTCTTTCACATCGTACCCCCTTCAGGAAGGGACATCAACCAACAAGAACAGCAACATCAACATCAGCATCATCAACAACAACAGCAACAAACAACCAACAACAAACAACAACCAACAACAAACGACAAACCACCAACAAACAAACAATCAACCACACTAGCACTAGCACTAGCACTACCAACAAGAACAACAACATCAACATCATCATCATCATCATCATCATCAACAACAACAACCACAACCCGTAAGTGCCCCAAATACCATGCCATACCATGCAACCAGAAAATTTCCAGCGTCTACATGTTGCAGCTATTATGGAGAATGAAAAGGACATGGTGGAAATGTAACAGAATTTGGCATGCCTTAGCTCCAAAATCGTGCAAAGACCATGTGAAACGCAAAGTTCTAGCTTCCAAGTGCTGCAGTGCTGCAGCTAGAGGCAAACAAGAATCCGGAAAAAAATCCCCAAACTGACCCGGAAAAAATCTGCAAACAAATAGGCACCCTTTATATAATATCAAATAGGGGGAAGGGATTATTCACAAAGTTCCCCTTTTCTTGAGAGTTTGAGGCCGTAGAATCCCCGAGTTGTCCTGCGGACTAGACATGTGTGTTATAGCAACAGCAAGTGGATCTACCCTCCTGTAATCAAACATGGCAGGGAAATCCGCAATAAAAATGGCCATTTACATGAGAATATCATTGAACCAATGTTTTTTTCTTCTACGATTATATGAGTACCCAACTAAAAACCTGCTGCAACATACTGGATTTATTGATAAATTGGGATCATCTTCGAAAGTTTCATGAATTTGGGGGCAGAGAGTCAAAACGATTGCTGGACAAAACCATCTACTGTTGGGATATGCTGGGATATTGCTTGTCGTAACCCTGACAAAGATCGCAAAAAAAACAATTATAGTAAGAAACACAATTCTACTTTTGGACCTTTTTTGGGGTCACTTTATATTTCAAGTAGCTTAAGTTTCCATTGTTTCCATTGGCGCAATGGCACTGCGACGGTCTATCCACGTGGACGTCCCGTGGTAGGTTCGGATTATCGTCAGCGGCCACTGCGATGTGTACATCCGTGGCTTAAAGGCGGGCGCCGCAACGGGCGCCTCCTGGCGCCTCCGACTTGTGGGAAGCCAACAAGAATGGCTATGGAACAGACCCAAACATATCATGTATATATAATTATATATATAATTATATATATATAATTATATATATAAATATGTATATATATAATTATGTATAATATACATATATATATACAGTATTTTTTCCGTATCCTTAAATTGTGACCTTAGCACCGTTCTCTTGTGTTTTGCATAGCAAACTGATCAGAGATACGATTCACATTAGAGATGATGTACGGTAAGTTTTCAGATATTGAACCAACTAATTTGAGGGGGCCCAATCATTTGGCCCACATCAAGATGAAGGCATCCGTTTAAAGATTCATGACAGCGTTGTGGTGCTCCGGTCCCCTCGGCAATCAACCATGGGGTGGAAAGTCCACCATTTGGTTCCACGATTTTTCCATTGAAAGGTAATTTATTGTTGAATTTCCCATCCAACCATATTTGAATACTGGACACACATGGACACACAAAAAACATACCTAGCGAACTGCATTTTGGCATGGTGTAGCTGCAAGTCTGTAGCTGGTGGTTTCAGGAAATCCTGCAGCTTTAAACCCAACATGTGGGATGATGATCATTTTTTGGGTGGTGGTGGATGGTTCAACAACATCATATTTGAAGCGTTCTTATGCGAGGTGAATCCTTTTTTTTGTTATACATTGTATACATATTTCCACTACATGCCATGAAATATCAGTATCCAAAAATCCGTTGTGTCAAAATGGACAATCGATTGTTTTTTTTGCGTCCCGTCCCATGGGTCAAAAGCCTCCGCAGAATTCTGGTCAAAAGCCTCCGCGAGAAAAACACTGGAAGCCCATGGATGTGATCAGCGAAATCGGAAATCATGGGGGTTTCCATAAAAATTCAATTTTCCAGAGGGTAAATTTCAGGGTAAATCCTGAAATTTGATGAAAAAAAAATTAAAACCTCTATGACTTTGGGTTGGGGCTGATCCACCATTCTGAAGTCCTCTGAAGTCCTCTGAAAAGGTGGGTGAACTGTCACCTGGTGCAGCGGTTGGGGCTGAAGTGCTGGCCCTGCGATTGCTAGGCGCAGCAAAACTGGAAACCAGCACAGCATTTTAGAGATTACATGGGAGAGCTGTGATGTGTGTCTAGTTTATAGACATGTACAATACTGGTTGGTGGTTTCACACATTTTTTATTTTCCCCTATTTTGTTGGGATGATGATCCAATCTGACGAACTCATATTTATCAGAGGGGTAGGTCAACCACCAACCAGAATATGTAGTATGAGATGGGTCTGTTCGAAAATAGAGGATATATCCAGGATATCTGCCCCCAGTAGCGTTTTGAATGTTTTGAATGGGGAAAGTGAAGCTGGAAACCATGGGGATAAGTGTGGTCGTTTTAAACGACTGGACCACCCCCAGCTGGTGTCTGGAATTCCGCTTTATTTTTGAGGATTGAAGGACCAGGTAAGCTGGGCGTCCTTTTATCCTTTTAGGTGTCAAAGACTTGATTCTGGATACAGATGTTTGCCTAACCTGGCGCTTCTGTTTCCTCATCTTGGAAAGCCGGGTATCATGCAGTTTTTGGCGGTTGGACCATGATTTTAGTTTGTGATATCCGACATATCCACGTTTTTGTCAGCTCAATCAAACATTGTTCGTGGTTGTCAATACCAACTGTTGAGATAATACCCATGTTGAGATAATGGGTGTTAGTGTTTGAAATATTATGAATAAAAACCTTTTGATGTTGGTGTTTAGATATAGCCATGTTGAGATAAAACCCCAAACCTTCTGAGAATACGAGCAGTTTCATCCACAGGCCCTGCTACAGCGACTGAGACAGGCACGGGGGCCTGCTGCCATCCAAAAAGGATGGTGGGGTCCCATCCAACGATCACTGGGATATGCTATATCTATGGTTAATCTATGGTTTATCCATGGTTGATCTATGGTTGATCTATGGGTAATAATGGTTAATAATGGTTAATAATTGGAATAACAATATATCTGGTTGGTGGTTTGGAACATGATCTTTATTTTTCCATTAATATTGGGAATGTCCATCATCCCAACTGACGAACTCCGTCATTTTTTCAGAGGGGGAGGTATACCACCAAGCAGATATCTGATTTATAGCTATGGAAAGATCCACCCATTTTTAGCTGGGAAGTTATCAACTATTTCGACTGGGCCATGGCTTCATAATAGCTATCTTTTCTGTTTACCAGGCCGGGTAAGTCGACAATGACTTGCAAACCAAGTCCATCAGGACTAAAACAGTTGATCGTTGAGTAAACCTACGACATAGCGATGGTGGAAATCCATGGGGCTCCCTTAGAAATGATCCACAAATGGGAAGTGGAATTCCCTGGCTATGTGGAAAAGTACCAGGGGATAACTTTTAAGCCTTTCTGAAAATCATTGGACCTGTCATTTTATCACATGTCACAGCATGGGAAAGCTGGATCTGAGTAGATCCAAGTGGGATGAATTTGGGATGAAGGTTTGTGATTTGGATGGTGCTTTTTGTATGTTCATAAAATGTGCATGCATAGGTATGCAGATGACACATGCAAAATATGGCACAGATGATCCATACATATATATATATACATACACATGCAGGGATATGTATACACATAAACACAGAGACACATGTTAAATATCATATTTTTTGGCCGCTTCAGAATGGGATCCTCAAGTCACCTTCACCATTTACTTGGCACAGGTGAAGAAGCTGTGGCAAAAGCCACAGTGGAGTGCAGAGACGAGGCAGAGATTTTTCGGAAGTGAAGTCAAATTGGGGGCATAAGAATCAAACCAATCTAATCACAATACTGGGGGTATAAAATGGTACAAAACCTATTAAATCATAGCACTGGGGGCTTAAAACCAATCTAACCCCATAGTACTGGGGGTATAAAAACCAATCAAACCGAATCACACCTATCATTTCATGGTGATATAGGGATACAATAGACATTCATACTCATTTTTTTGAATTTTACCTTTGCCAGTGAGTTCCTAGTTTCAATCCTTGAAGTCTTTGGATACTGTGGAAGAACTCCACCAAAAGGATGGTGTTTTAACATGTTTTAACTAGTTCAAAACCAATCATGGGATGTTTACCACCTTTCATCTCTATCAACTGCAGCATTTCGCACCCACAGAATCATCCCTGACCGCATCCATTCACCGCTGACCGCGGCGGCATGGTGCAGGTCTTCTGCTTGTGCCTCCCTTGGAGCTGGCTGAAATCAGAGCCAAATCTCATGGAGGTGCCAACGGTACAGGCTATGGCGAGGGTATGTTTGTTTTGTATAGATATAGCCTCTGGTTATGACATTCACAGGGCTAGCCATGGTAGAGCCATGGCCCATTTATCGAAATAGATGGTTTAGCTATTATAAATGGTGATTTTCCATGGCGAACTGTTAAACAACCAGATGGTAGATCTTGATATGGATATATATAACATTCTCATAACAATCATATACTCATTATTCTGCCATACTGGACTTATATACCCAATACCCAAACTATCCCAAACTAGTGGTTTCTTTGCATCCATGATTGTAGCATTTTTTTTTGAAGCCCAAGTGCACCTTCAAGTATCCAGAATAGCCATTCTTCCCAGTAAAGATGAAAAAGCAACTTGGTTTCCTGTCAAGCATCTCTTCAATGACTCCACAAAATTATAGTTATTTTGTTGAGATAAATCATACGAAACACATGTTACTGTATGTCCACCATTTCTGGGCTGATGCAATCAGGTACCCCAGTCGGCTCCGAGCCTGACATGTTTGCCCCATGTGGCTGTTTGAAATGTCCATTTGGTTTTGTCTGAAAATAGGGTATGCCTCCATTGTTTAACACTATCCCAATACCCCTCCAGATACCACTGGCCAATATATTTCATTTATATAGTCCTACCAAAAAGCGTCATTTGGAGGTATGGGGTTGGGGGCAGCGTGTCAGGCGCTGCGGAAAGGATTTGCAACCTCACTGGCAGCACAGGTGCCATGCAGTGGAATTCGCCCTGTATAGCAACCAAAAGAGTGCAGAAACTCAAATCCTGCCAAGATAATGGTAAATTTGGGGGTTACTATGATGACCCCTTTTGTCTTTCAGGAACTATGGCACAGAAATACTTTTTTTGCAGGGGTGTTGTGTTGACATGATTGCAGGGGAATGTATCAGTTATGTCGGGATTGAGGGGCAAACTTTCGATGGTTTGACTTGAGTGGTGCAAACCACGATTGAAAGGTAACTTGTGTATGGATCTGACTTGCAAAGATCCGCAATTTCTAATTACTGTTGATAGTGCTCACAGTAAAATCATCTATTCCCTGCAGATATTATCATCTATAAGGTACTTAGATGTGGAAATTGTAATTGGATTGGATAAGTACATCTAAGTACAATAAATGTGAGGACATGGTGAAATCCATAAATCATCTAAAATTTCATGGATTTTTAGATCCATAAATCCAGAAATCCAATTTCTCTTCCGCGGCCTTCGCCGCCAGGTCGCTGCGGGGGATAAGGCCGCGCGTTTGTTGGAGTATGGCGCCGTCTTAGAGATGGTGCCTCGGTCTGACCGGAAGCCACAGATGATGCATATACATCCATACATACACACATGTATATATTATATACTTATATATATATATACTTATATATATATAATATGTATATAATATATAATATTAATGTAATATATGATATGATATGATATGATATATGCATGATATATATATATATATATCAATATACATATCCCTTTATCCCTTTATCGACCCCATCCAGTCGATCCCAGGCCTGCTATTCCGCCGCTTTGGTGCCGGACAGTGGCGCTGCGCCAAGTGGCCTGCGCCGCGCGGTGACGCGCCGGGAGCGCCAAGCCATGCACAGCACAGTCCATAGATGGTGGTACCCCCAAATGGATGATTTGGGGGTACCCCTATTTCGGGAACCCCCCATATGACATGAATGGCTTATCATTTTTTTTATGCTTTGAATAGTTTATCATTCTGATCATTTGTAAATTTTGAACTAATGGTTGATTCTGAATCAAGACATTAATGATTTTTTTATTGGATTCCAAGTCTTGGAGGCTGGAAACAAAGACCGAAGTGCGGTAAAACGGCAGTGTGAAACTCATCTAGAATCTATAATTGGATCCATTGTAAGGAAAGACTACTGAATCGGGCTTATAATTTCCCGTGCCAGCTTGCCAAACTGTGACCTAATTTTATGGGCTTTGATTGTTAGTAATTTGTGAGCAAAACCATTCATTTTTGCTTTGTTGACTGTTCGTACACAGCAGCGGACCGAAATGTAAGGGTTGAGACTTAACTATCCTTGCTTTCGCCTGTTTTTAATGCTTACTTGCAGTTAACGTATAGAAATGAAGTTTTTGTGGAGGCATTTGCTTTGCCCATTGAATCATGGGGGATATCCTAAGCTGGTTCTTGTCTGAGAAAACCGTAGGAAGTTTGACACTTTAATCCTTTGCCCATTGAATCATGGGGGATATCGCTGAACAGCTCTGCGCCGAGGCATTTGGGGCCCGTCGCCGCCTAGCACCTCGCCCAAGCGAGGCTCCACACGGAAGGTCGCGGTCGGGTCCATCCCGTCCTTGACGGTGCCAATGCTGGAGGACTGGCGCTTGCCAGTTGCTTGATGATTCATCCCACAGATCGTAAGTAGCTTGTAAGATTTATAAGCCTGGTTTTGTTAATGGGCGTTTTGTAGGGTTAATCTACTGGGGTTAATCCACTGGGATGAAGCTCCAAGTAGGCAACAGGTATGAGGATTTCATGGGAGAAAAAAACCTCAATGGCAAAGAAATACTTTTGGGAATTCATTTTTTTGCTAACTCCATGCTCCCCCTTGGTGCGGTTCCAGTTTAGAAACTATTTGTCGCCACAGTTTCGCCTCAGCGGTTGTGTAAATCGAAAAATCTCCCAACTGATGTGGGTTATTTCACCCTGGCTTTACCCATAACTCCAACACCCCAAAGGGGTTCATTCATGTTGATTCCATACGAATGTGCCATGCCAATGGGCCAATGACCTTCTCCGGCGTGCGCATCCCATGAATCGCAAGTGGAGTTTTTTGAATCCATTTATAACCCAATATGATCCCTATACAACTCGAGAGATGTTGCACAGCTGGGGTTTGATATGGTTGCCCTTCAGTAGTTTAACCTGGCAACAAACATCACCAATTCTTGTCGATGATTGATATTATCTCACATTGGCATGTCAAATTGCCAGAGGGTATTTGCCACTTGCGATTTCTGGATCCTACACATCCGTAGAATCACCCATCAACCATCATCTATCAATTATATCCATCCATGTCGCCATAGTCTGATGGTCAAGATCCCTCCAAATGGGTGTGTTTGACACTGGGGTTGCTATTTCAAGGAAAAAACGGTTTAGTTTAGTAGTTGCGAAATCTCAGACAAACCCAGAGTCATGTTGTTGGTTATCCCCATCATATCCCCATTGATTCCCGCGAAAATGGTTGATTCTATAGCCCCGCTCAACTTCATCCGTTTTCCAGAATTTCACCCACAACCATGACATTTTCCGAACCATCCTATGACCATCATATCCCCATGGTTTCCCCATGGTTTCCCCACGGTTTCGCCATGTTTCGCCCCTTCTGGATTCACCAGGAAGCTTTGGAGCGTCTGCGTGCGCAGCTGGGCATCTCGCATGAGGCCCTGAATCCCAGAATGCTGATCTCCAACTATGTCCCATTCTATCCCCATGGTTGCTTCACATCGTTAATTCTATACAGTATATATATATAGATACTAACTATCTATATAGATACTAACTATCTGTAATGTTACATCGACAATAGTAAACGGGGGTCCCCCCCATTTTTTTTTAAGGGGGGGTCTGCTTTGCAATAGTAAATCGAAAATCCCAACTCTTGCCCGAAGGCTTCTGTAAGGTTTTGACAAATCCTCTCTTTTCTGATGGGCTCTGATGGGATCTTCATTGGATTCTGATAGGAAGAAGGGAAAAAAATGCCTGCTAGAGCCAGGAAGGTTGTTTCTTAT
>Ga0126342_10020896_pt1 | contig 10965 bp, 9 predicted proteins | sample Cyp1metagenome_FD_92528 | JGI IMG/M metagenome (GOLD analysis project Ga0126342, IMG submission 92528) | Coral microbial communities from Lord Howe Island, Old Settlement Bay, Australia - Cyphastrea 1 metagenome | ecosystem: Host-associated > Invertebrates > Cnidaria > Coral ... | reverse complement strand
TTTTTTGCTCCGAGAGATGTAAAAACACGCGAAAACACCACCGATTTGACGATTTTCGGCCACTACGGAACCGAGCAAAAACGCTGCAGGGGGTAACGCCAACACCAACAAGAACAACAGCAACAACAACGACAACAACAACAGCAACAACAACAACAGCAACAACAACACGCACAACGTACAACGTACAACGCACAACGCACATCGCACATCGCACATCGCACACCACACACCACACAAAACACACACACACAACACACACAACACACACAAAACACACACAACACACGCAACACACGCAACACACGCAACACACGCAACACACACACACACAACACACAACAACACACCACAACACACAACAACACACCACAACGCACAACAACACACCACAACACACAACAACACACAACAACCACAACAACCACAACAACTACAACGACAATGACAACAACAACAACAACAACAACACACAACAACACAACAACACACAACAACACACAATAACACACAACACACAATAACACACAACAACACACAATAACACACAACAACACACAATAACACACAACACACAATAACACACAACACACAATAACACACAACAACACACAACAACACACAACAACACACAACAACACACAACAACACACATACAACAACACACAACAACACACCACAACACACAACAACACAACAACACAACAACAACAACACACCACAACACACCACAACACACCACAACACACACAACAACACACAACAACACACAACAACACACAACAACACACAACAACACACAACAACACACAACAACACACAACAACAACGACAACAACGACAACAACGACAACAACGACAACAACGACGACGACAACAACGACAACGACAACAACAACACCATCAGCAGCAACAACAACAGCAACAACAACAACAACACGAACACAAACAATACCAACACCAACAACACGACCAACAACACCAACACCACCAACAAACCCAACCACACCAACAACACTAACAACACCAAAAACACTACCACCACCAACAACACCAACAACACCAATACCAACAACACCAACAACACCAACACGACCAGCACCACCAACACCACCAACACCACAACTACCACCAACCCCAACCACATCGCCGAAGCCTTTTAGTCGCTTTTACCAGATGCCCCTTTATATTTTTGGAAAGAAAATGGCCGCGTCGCTTTTACTAGAGTCTACTTTATTTTTTTTCCCTGCCGTCTCCCCTTCATTTTTTCTTCGGTTCTATTTTTGTTTACCTACTTTTCGTGTTCCCCCTCTTAAATATTATATTTTTTTTATATTTTTTTTTTGAAATATAATTATTAATTTATTTTGAAATTTTATTAATTATTTATATTTTGGATTTGTTTATATTTATATTTTTTTTATATTGTTTATTTGAATTTTAAAAATTATTATTTAAAAAATTATATTATTATTAATATTTATAAATTATTTTTAGGAAAATTATATATTATTAATATTCTTAAATTGGAAGTTTTTAGATTGTTCGCGCCTCCCCCCCTGGGGATAAATACGGAGGGTTTTAAAATGATTTTTTTTTTATTATAAAACCCCCCGTCCCGTAAGCATTATAGAACCCTGGATGATTGTGTAATATACTAAAATATATTTTATAATATATTATAATACCATATATAATATATTTGTATGATTTAATTCGACGTTACGACGTTACCCCGAATTAACGAGGCAGAATTTTGAAATTAAGGGGATGTGTACACAAAGTGCAGAAGGTCACATAAGATTAAATAAAACCTTATTAATATAAATAAAAAATATAAATAATTAATTTATTTCATGATATTTCAGTATTGATTTATAATATCAATAAATGATTTAGAAACCCATTGATCTGGATTGTTCCAATTTTTCTTGTGGAAAGGAGGAAAGGGTTCTAGAATGGTTTCCTTTATATACCAAAGTGGGATTTATTATTTGTGGCTCATGGATTCCATTTCAGGACACATAGACATAGCCATATACACAGAAGGTCAAATAAAATCAAATGAGGCCTTAATAACACTGCAGAGAAATAGAGCTACTTAACGCTATGCCATTGATATTTCAGTATTGGTCTACAATACCAACAGTTGAGTTGGAAACGCGCTGGTCTGGACTGCCCCAATTTTTCTTGTGGGGAGGAGGGAAGGGTTCTGGAATGGTTTCCTTTATGTACCAAAGTGTACTTCAATATCTGTGGCTCATGGATTCCATTTCAGAACATATAAATTTAGTTCTATATACAGAAGGTCAAATAAGATCAAATAAGGCCTTAACAATGTTGCAGAGAAATAACAGCTTCTTCATGCTATTTCATGATATTTCAGCATTGGTCTGCAATACCAACAGTTGATTTGGAAGCATATTGATCTGGTATGTCCCATTTTTTTTATGGAGAGGAGGGAAGGTTTCCAGAATGGTTTTCCTTCATGTACCAAAAAGTGATTCAACATCTGTGGCCCATGGATTCCATTACAGAAGATATTGATGTATCTTTATAGACAGAAGGACAAATAACATCAAGTAAGTAAGGCCTTCACAACGTTGGAGAGAAAAACAGCTTCTTAATGCTATTTCATGATATTTCAGCATTGGTCTATAATACACACAGTTGATTTGAAAACATTGGACAAGGAGTGAAGATGTTGAAGAGTTTAACGCATGAATGCATAATCGAGTAGATAAAATTTTGGATGATTTTTGATTATTTGAAAACAATTATAATAGACACAGTTGATTTGGAACATTGGACAAGGCATGAAGATGTTGTAGAGTTTATTTAACGCATGAGTGCATCATCGAGTATATCAAATTTTGGCTTATTTTTAATTATTTTTTACAGGTATAAGGTATCTTTGCAGAATCCATTTTGGAACCCAAAAACGGAATAGGAGCCAAAAATTTTATCTTCTAAGACCCTTCTTGTAGATTCCATTTTAGAACCCATATTTGGGTTTTAAACGGTACCCAAGGGGGTGTAGGGTAATTTGAGATAATAATTATAATATATATTTTTTTTTTCTCGAAATAATAATAATATAAATTATATATATATAAATAAATACATATTTGAAATATAGATTTGTTTTTTATACTAAGATGAAATTAATTGGAAAAAAATTAAAAAAAAATATAATAGTTTAAAAAAAACCAATTAAAAAATACCTATAGAACAATATGAAAAAGAAGGAGTTTCGCCAAATAAAGTATTTTTCGAATCGAAAAATTTTTTTTGCTGACGACAAGGATGCCAAACTAATTTCCCAGAGAAGAGACAAAGAAATTTCCGAAGCCAGTGGGCAGAGGCAGTGTTCTGCTCCAGCACTGTCATACACTAATTACCCATTAATAAATTAATCGTTTCATTCCCAGCCATCAAAATGGTAAATATATATATGTAATTAAATTTGGGGATGGTGATACTTTTTTTTGCTGTATTATGATTATAAGAGTTTACAAACCAACTCAGGTAAAGAACTGGGGGTACCACCGTGTAAAAATTTTGTTAAATGTTGTTCATTCATGCCATTGGGATGATAACCCCCAATATATTTCTATTTTGTTTGGGGGGCAGGGAACTGAATAAAACGACCAATCGGACAACACTTCATCCAATGCCAATCTTGGTCGGTGAACTGGATGAGCTAATTGGCTGGTGGGAAACGACCTTGAACCACTCTCGAATTACCCTGCAACTTTCGGGGCTCGAAATTTTCGTGGCTATGAAGTTTTCTGATGTCTAAGGTTCCAACATTTCCCCAAATGAGCAGCCAGTTGAAGATTTTATCATCGACGAAGATAAAACCCCAAACCCTGCGGCCACATCCAACAACTCAGTGTCGGATTATTTTTTGAAGTTGGGACATCGGAGAACGTCATATCGTTATGATCCGAGATATATATATAAAATATATAATTTGCTTTTGGAGGTTTCCTATCGCGTTGAAACGTTCGTAAATACGATAATATTTTTCTTATAATACCTAAAATAATTCTAGGTATGGACCAATTGAAGGGAATCCATTGTGGCCGGAAGCAAATTCTGGACGCGCACTCCTGCTCCAGAAGGTGCAACAAAACCGTGACAAAAAATTGAAGTTGTCTCTTGGCGAGCAAGCAGGGGGTTTTGCTCGCTTGTCTTCTCCACAAAGAGAATGGGAACCAAGCCTGAAACATTTTTTGGGAAGTTTCTTAATGTTGAGCCTCAAAACAAACAAAATGAAAAATTTTTGAGATTGATAAGGACCAAAACAAAGCAATTACGCACCCAAAAATAACGTCCGTTTCTTTGCTAAGTGCCGCCCGGTTTGTGCTTGTCTCTGACTCGCGTTCTCTTCGCCGTGAGGCGCTCGCCGATCGCCTCACATCTCCAAGCTGCCCCATTCTCCGTCGGTGCTTCAGGCACTCGTGTCGGTTCACATTTCATGTCGCCCGGCCCCATCGCGTTCGGCCGGATGCCTATGGCCGAATTGGGAAGGGACAAGGAGACATGTTCCTGGGTAGTAGTACACTTGTCACGCAAAATTACCTGCGCTGCATTATTTATATCTGATACATCAAAATACAACGCATGTCAAGAAATCAATGCCGTAATCTCGTACAATCTTTTAAGAACGTATCCTTGACATTGCGGCGCCCACGGGATTCACATTTTGCAAATCCTCCTCAAATCAAACAACTAAAATTTTAAAATTTTGATTTGACATGGAATGATCCCGGTTGATATAGTGGTTAATCGGACTCATTGGGGGGCAGGACTGCGTGCACGTCTAGAGCGTGGGGAAGAAAGTAAATTTAAAAATTTTTCATGGCTTGCCTGTCGAACGCAATGCAGATAAAATCTTCTAGAATCGATCCGACAGGTTGTTACAGTACCCAGCATAAAAATCTTGGAATGCGTGGCATCATGTGGACTGCCCACCCACCAAAAAACAGGGCTGCAATCTTTTTCGTCTTCCTGTGGCTCCACTGCTTTGCGTGACAAGCGTCGCACAATTTTTTTTGTTCATCTCTGCACCAAAGTGTTTTTTCTTTTTTCTGGTGCTAAATGCATTTCTGGTTCCAATCCAATTGCGTTTATCTTTCTGCATGTCTATCGATTTATCCGATGTTGTGCAAGATCAAAAACGAGGCAATCACACGACCTTTTACCCTCACTTGCCACCGACTTCTCAAGGCAAGAAAAAAGGACGATTTAGGGTGAGTCTCCGGCGAATTTGCACCCCTGCTTTCCGTCGGAATGAGCTTCTTTCGCTGGAGAGCCCTGGGACATTGTGGGCTGCCCAGGGCTGGAGTGTCTGCCGCGGTGTGTGGTGTCCCTCACTCTCCTTCTGTTTGCGCGGAAGACGTGAGACAATTTGTGTGGACGCGCTCAAGCTCTCTTTTTTTGGCTGGAAAGGGTCGGATGTCACCCTGATGTTCGATGGGGTTTTCTTTGTTCCCGTGGCAGGTATGGAGCAATGAGCATCGGTGCTTTCTTTCGGCGGGGTGTGGAACACAGCATCCAGTCCAACAACTCATTCATACCTAGGCATTCATTGTGTTTTATTCTGACCCGACATGCAAACACAATGCCAAAAAAATCCAATGCAACTTTTGAAAAAATCCAGCAAAAACAAATCAATATTGTGTCGTCATAATCGAAAAAAAATCATTCCCTGAACGTACACCAAAATGTTCCGGCTGGAAAACTTCACAACCGTATCCTGAACAATAAATAAATTCAAATATTTTAAAAATATGAAATACATCCCTGTCCTTTTTTGCCTAGTAGTTTCGCTTTTTCCTTTGCAGATAATAAAAGATTTTGAATAATTTATTCATACGGGGACAAAACCAAGAAGTGGCGCCACGAGCCAAATATTTCAATTAGTCCACCAAAGAGGTGCAAATAAGCACTTTGCACGCATAAATTCATCAGTAGTACGGAAAAGGCGAAACAAACTATTTCATCCACCTTTGCTGCATATATTGACGTTTATAAATTTATAAAATATCGCTTTTTTTGGTGTCCCGCTTTGTGGCGGAATTATTTGTGACCTCCTTCTGAATTATTATTTTTTAATAATTGGTTAATTCCAATTATAATTCGAATTGTAGTTAAAGGTATGGTAATTTCTTTACACTATAAATATCGAAGGAAATTTAGCAGTCGAATTTCCAATGACATGGGGAGTTTCAAAAGTAGTTAGCGAGGAGAAGAGCCAGAAGCGAGAAAAGATTGAAGAAAGAAGATGCAGGTGCGCGAAAAGGCAACAAAGACGCAAAGCTTGTTTTTTTTCGTGGTTTGAGTCTCGCGAAAATTTAAATAAGGCGCTCAAGCGGCCGGTACAGAGACATCTGGGGAGACAAGAGATGAAAAGTTGCACGCAGCTGTGGCCCTCAAAGCACAACACACCTCAGGGTCATAGCACATTTGGAAAGTTGAGATGAAGTACATTTGGAAGCGAAAGCTTCAAAGACAAACATTCTTTTTGACATTGAGATCACAGCATTGCCGCGCGAAAGAAATTTCGAATCAGACATCGTTTTGTGTGGTCTTGGAGGAAAACGAATTAAAAAAAATGTTTGGTGGCATTTAAAAAAAAGAATAAAAGGGGTCGAAATTTGAAGAAGATCTGCACAGGTCATTTTTTCGTGGCAGGCGCAGGACAAGAGGTATCTTCAGCAGAGATGTTCGGAGCCCAAGGAGCTCATTTCCTGAGAGGAACTGTTTTTTGATGTCAAGGACAGGTGGAAAAAGAACTTGACGGATGAAAAAAATATGTAAATAGATTCATAGCGAAGCAACAAGTGTCAAAAACTGTCGGTCTCGGAGCACTTTTGGATGTTGAGCTGTTGGAAAAAAGTACACGGGGTTTTGGCGCGAAGCACAATTGGGAGTAAAAAGTGTTAAAAACTAGCGGTCTCGGAGGTCTTTTGGAAGTGTACGGCGTTGTTGCGCGAAGCACATTTCGAGGTCAAAAGTGTTGAAAATGAATGGTCTCGGAGAAATTTTGGACGTTCAAATGCCATTTTGCGTGGTGGGTGGTGGTGGATTGTGCATCCACTGAAAAATGGTCAAAATGTGAGGTTTTTGTAGCATTTTCAAAAATGATGGCAGGTATGGGGAATTTGAAAAGGATGCGTACAGATGTTTTTTTTGTGGCACATGCTGCTGGATACCTGTGGTCATGGATCGATGAATAGAAAAATAGTTTCAAAACGTAGACAAATAGAAAAATAAATAGATGGACAGAAAAAACATATTTAAAAAATAGGTAAATAAAAAAATCGATCCGATATATATTCAAATAAACAATTAAATAGGTAGATAGCCAGAAAGAAAACTCTGTAAATAAATGGCAAAAAAATAAATAAAAAGAAAAAAAACATTCAACCACCTTTCAATCCATCAGTAAATTCACTCTGCCTTTTTTACGTCACACCAACTTACCTCTCCTATAAATTTTCCATTTTTACAACTTACGCCACCGCCTCATACGGTATTATTAATAATTTATTATATTACAAAAATTATTAAAAACATATATAAAATTAATATAATAATTTATTATATAAAATTATTTTGTATAAATATATTTGGATTCATTGGTTTTTTATCCCTATAAATATATATTTAAAGGGGATTTTATCAGTTATTTTATGGATATAAAATGGTTTTCATTGTAAAATAATTAGATATGTTTTATAAAATAATCCCAATCCCAATTTTAATCACTATATTTTAAAGGGGCCTAACCAAAAAACACGCAAAAATTACACCATACAATTTCTACCTAAAAAGAGAGGAACGAAAGCCAGGGGAATAGGAAGGTAGGTACGAAAACAAGGACAGGAAGAAGGAAGAAACGGAAAATAACGGCGTCTGGAAGTTGGACAACTTCTGCAACGCTGTTCTAACAGCTTTTGTTCCTGGACAGCTTCTGTTCCTAGTTGGGAAGGGTTATAAATTCTTTTGGGAACGGCTTCTTTAAACCCTAGAATACAAACCCATGTAAATCGTCACTCCAACCAAAAAGTACAAAATTAAAATGATAAAATTAACTAGAATAATATCCATAATAACTACAAGCTAAAAATACATGCATGCTTTTACACACCATTTTTAGGCTATCGGCACAGATAAGATCCAATGCCTTTCAACAAAATATAGCAGAACCAAACAAATCCCATTTCCATGCCTATAAAATCACACAAAAGTCAAAGCCACATTCCAAATTACGCCTCGTGTTGTTCAAAAAGCGTCGCTGTTAATATGCAGTAAAAAATACCTAATATATATATATAAAATAAAAACACACCGGCTTTTATCTCGCTATATCCTTTACCAAAATATAACTCAATTTCTTCATTATTACATTTATATTACCTCAGTGTACCTAAAACATATCCAAATATACCTCCCACAAATAAAACCGTTACACCATATAAACATTTTTACTCGTTTCTTCTCCGTACTTCTACTCCATAATAATTATACATCGAAACCGCAATTTTTCCATTACTTTTCTATTCTTTCACGCGCATTATACACGATAATAATCCCATATCGGTACCTCAAATATTTCATTATTATTCCCCCTATCGATGTCCGTTATTTCACTCTTTATTTTACTTAGCATTATTTTTATCCGACATCAAAGCCGTAATTTTTCCATTATCTTTTCATTAATTTATTGTATTTCTTTATCATAATTCCTCGATTTTTCCATTATTTTTCCATCGCTAATAGTTTCATATCGAAGCCACAATTTTTTTTTCCATTGTTTTTCGATAATTTTACTCAACATTATTTTTCCCCAGTATTTTTTTCACAATTTTTCCTTTTTTTAAAATTTAATTTTACTCAATCGTCCCATAATTTACGCAATATCTTTATCAATTTATCCTTCCTCCAGTATTTTACCATAATCTTACTCGATTTTTCCATCATTACCTTTATATTACCTAAATATATCTAATATATACCCAAATATACCTCTTACAATCTCTATCGTAAAACGATATAACCGATTTTATTCGTTTCTTCCATGGTTTTCTTTCTATATTTTTACACCATAATAGTTATATATCGAAATTGCAATTTTTCCATTACTTTTCCATTATTTTACGCATACTTTACGCAATAATAGTCCCATATCGGAGCCTCAATTTTACTTAACATCCATCATTTTACCATCTATTCAAATTTTCCATTGGTTTCCCATTCTTTTCCCATTGTTTTGCCATTATTTTCCCCTCCATTGCAATCTCCCCAAGTTCAGCTCGGAGGGCAGACCGGGGGGGAACCGACACCCCACCGTCACCCAATTGCCACCTGATACATAACCCTAAAAAAATTTACCTCGGTCCACTTTTTTTACCACCTAATTGTGAGATTTTTGATCCGTTCGGGGCGCTCTGCCCCCAAACCCCCTAAACTCACTTTGTTCGCAAAAATAACTTCGCCTAACCTAGCGGCTGGCTTTCGTAATAAAATAACTGGTTCCCTTTCCAAATGGTCAAGGCACAAGTCAACAGATTTCAGCACCTCACTTAGAATCATACCATTTTTCCATTCCTTTATTTTGTTTCCAATACCGCCCAGTGCCAATCCTGGCCTTTCAACCGGCCATTTTGGAATAATGTGGGCTACTTAATTTCCATGTGCCCCCGCCACAAAAAAGACTAGCCTCAACCTTTCAACCCACCATAAAATTGATGATTGAGATAGCATCTGCCATCCTTTTGCATTCCTTGATTTTGCTTCCAATGCCTCCAAATGCCAACCCTGGCCTTTCAATGTGCCATTTTGGAATAGTGTTAGCTACTTGTATGATTTCCAAGTGCCACCACTATAAAATAGCTGGCCTCAACCTTTCAACCCGCCATGAAATTGGCGATTGAGCCAGCACCTGCCATCCTTTTGGGTTGAAATTGCCTGGAAAGCTAGGGTTGGTGGGTTGAGGCTAGCCATTTTATAGTGGCTAGATTTGGGAGATTGTGCAAGTAGTCAACATTGAAACACAATAGCCCATTGAAAGGCCATGGCTAGATAGCACAATGTGGGCCACTGTGTTTTAATATGGGCTACTTGCATAATTTCCCAATCTAGACACGATAAAATGGCTAGCCTCAACCCACCAACCCAATATGAAACTGGAGATTGGGTTAAATTCCCAGCTTTCCAGGCAATTTCATGGTGGGTTGAAAGGTTGAGGCCACCCATTTTATAGTGGTAGTACTTGGGCATCATACAAGTAGCCCATACTGTCCAAAATGGTCCATTGAAAGGCCAGGGTTGGAATTGGGAACAAAATAAAAGTGAGCATGTACTCAAAACTTCACACGGCACAGGGCCGGGCTCCTTTTCGGAGGCTATACCCCCACCCGAGGCATCTTTGATCAAATAATCAATGGCTGCGGATAAGAACAACCTGGCTCATGGCTGCACTGCAAAAACCTAAACAAATCTGGACAGATTTCAGCTACAACCCTAAAATCACTATAAAGTAGGGTGAGTGACCCCCTGAAGGAGCGCCGCTGGAGGTGCATAAAACAAAATCCGCCAACCCCTGCCTTAGCCATGGCAGGGGCGGCGCCTGGGACCACCGCAGGTGTGGAACTTTTTTTCGTTCCCAATGCTTTACACTTTCCACGAGCCACCCAGGCCATAGCAGCCTCTGTTCACCGCCCAGGAGCCACTCAGGCCAGAGCAATTTCTGTGCACTTCCCACGAGCCACTCATGCCACAGCAATCTCTGTTTCTACGGCGTTCCAAAAACGCAACAGGCCGCAGCAGACCCTGTGCAGTTCCAACAAGTCCCTGAGGCCGTGGCAGTAAAGAGGTTCAAGGCTGCCATTTGCCAGCCTTCAAAACTCGCCAAAACTCCCCAAACCCTCCCCTGCAGCTCCCAGGCGCCAC
>Ga0126342_10020895_pt1 | contig 10965 bp, 10 predicted proteins | sample Cyp1metagenome_FD_92528 | JGI IMG/M metagenome (GOLD analysis project Ga0126342, IMG submission 92528) | Coral microbial communities from Lord Howe Island, Old Settlement Bay, Australia - Cyphastrea 1 metagenome | ecosystem: Host-associated > Invertebrates > Cnidaria > Coral ... | reverse complement strand
CCTGCTGGAACCATTAAAAAAATACAACTTGAGCCTCGGCAGCACAAGAGTTAGGAGCCCGCCCCAGGGATAACCCAACTGTCTGGAACAGCTAAATCCTAACTCACCAGGACCTAGTATAATCCAATCTGGCTTTCATATTTTTGAGAGGGGTTGAAACCACCAATTAGTCATATATGTACCTATTATGTATCTATTATGTAACTAATATTTTATAGATGTTGAATAATTTTTACACTCATCCATGAACTTGTTTGTATGGCGGCTCGTGTTGATCCATCCTTTCCAACCCTGGTCGCGGCTGATTCACCCAGATTTCTCACAAGATTGGAGCCGAAGACCAGTCACTTGGCCCAGTGTTTCTCCGCACAGTTGCCATACCTTGGCAAATTGAGCAAGTGGCTGGTCCAGCCCTGGTGTTCTATGGGAAAACAATTGTAAATCCAAGTTTTGATGGGAAAATTGATGAGCAATGCTTATTTAACCAAGAAACATGGCGATCTATATTTGATGGTAGTTTGACCATAAATAATTGAGCAATGGCTGCTAACCCACTGATGTTTTTTTCTAGGAAAACCATTAGTATCTGTACATGGTGATTGATCCATCATTTATGGGAACGGAAAGCATCGAAAGGATGGGGGTAGAAGTATATTTTATAAATGTCGGTCGATTGATGACTATATGGTGTTATCACAATCCCGTTCTTGTTCAATCGGTACGAAGGGACGAGAAAAGGTTTTAAAGACTGCTCTTCTTGAAATGGTTGCTGAGTTGGTTGATCTTGTAATGGACCACACATGAAATCCTGCTGATGTTCATCTTTCCGGATCCAAAGTTCGCCACGGAGACCAGCGGAGACCTGTTTGAGTCGGTAGTTTTTGTTCATGTCTGCGGACAAGCACTACCCGACTGTTCGAGTCGGGGTCTGCAAAAAGAGGTTCCAAAACGAGTTTGAGACCCGACTGAAGAAAGGGAGTTCCAGTGCAGCTCCGTCGAGGACAATCTTGAAGACTTGACCTGATCCCATGTTTGTTCTTGCTTTAACTGTGGTTCGGAAGACCTAGAAAATGACCAATGGCATTATGGTATATTAATGTAGATTATGGTATCATGGGCATGTCACCCAACTATACTTGGGATGTTTAAGCACTAAGAGCTGGCCAGTTGAGGTCATAACATTGTCAAATTCTGGTCCATCTGAACTGGGATTTCATAGATCCCAACGGATTTTTTGTCAGGCATTGAACAAACACCAAATAACAAACTGGTTATAATGTATATTATGTATATATATATATAGTATATATATAATATATACATACACATACATACCCATAACATCCCATATATTCGTTGATATATTGCCAATGTTTGATACTTAAACCCCTTGGAACAGCCCGATTTCAGAGTCGAGTCCGGCTTCAGGTGAGGTCCGTCTGCTGAGCCAAGTTTGGCGCGGACGAGATGTCAGGAGTAGGGCCAGTAGGGAGTGGAGCGATGAACTGAAGCTTTCGACCGAACAGTGGGATGCTACTTGGTGGCTCATCCCACTTAGTAAGTGGGTTATAACCCCAGTGATTGATGTGGATATCCCACTTAGTAAGTGGGTTAGTTCACCCCAGTGATTGATGTGGATTAACCCTACAAACATCCCATTTATAATTGGGGTTATAACCCACTTACGATTCGTGGGATGAGCCACCAAGTAGAAAATGAAGTGGGTATGGGTCAATACCTATAGATACATTTTAGTGGGATGAACATCCATAAATCCCAGCTATTTTGGGGTTCACTAGGTACCAGGATTTTGACCCATCCCCAAGTGACACCAGCAACAAAGAAATACTGGTTGGTGGTTTGGAACATGAATTTTATTTTCCCAAAAAATTGGGAATAATCATTCCAACTGACTTTCATATTTTTCAGAGGGGTTAAAACCACCAACCAGAATAGACATCGTGTTATTTTATACCAAGAGCAGGTGCCAAGTTGGATGCAACAGCATCGAACTTAAGCAACATAATTGGAGGTTTTACCAACAACAGGAGGGGAATCGGTGGCGAATATCCAACAGGCCAGGAACAACATTAAGATATATGAAGATTTAGCTAGCCATTATAGTGACAATCTGACTTATATGATTTACATTTACATGATGGAATAGATGACAACATACATGTGTATTTCAGGAAATGGTGGTGCCGCCAAATAATGATACAGTATGTATCAAGCAATGGTAATCTCTTTAAAGATATGGCATGTGGTTTCACAATTCAGAACTATTTCCTATTTGCTTCCTACTTTGTATGACCATTCACAAGGACTAACAAACCATCTAGGGAAGGTGTGTAAGTGTAGTGCCATGGCAAAAGCCATTGATGCATAGCTGCTTAAACAACTACCTCAACCCTCCAAGTAACCATAAGATGTGGGTTAAAGTCCCAAGTAATAATGGGTATATTATGCTATATTACCTCATTTTACCCGGTACTTGGAGGTTCTAAGGAACTATGATAGGGACTGAAAGAGGTCTGTGTTGTTGCTGACTTGAGATCATCACTTCGCTCGCCAGATAGACCTGGAACAGGCAGAAATTCTGGCTCTCCTGGTGATGGGAAGTTCTCGAATCACCAAGAGTTTGAGAATGGTTAGAATGGTTACCCGGCCTGGTAAACTAACAGTTTGCTATTGAAAATGACCATTTATAATATTTATAGTGGATTTTCCCAGCTATAACATGGTGATTTTCCATAGTTATGGAAACTTTTACCAGAGGGTAGGACTTTGGAGTCACAGTTTTTTTGTCCTGAGTTTATATCTTGAGTTGCTTGAGTATATTTCTTGTGTTTTTCAGAATGACCATGCTTAGCAAACCAGTGATTCATGGGGAGGGCCCCTTGTAACCTGGTGAACAGTCATAAGCATGGTTTCTGACAAAGTAATGCGAAGAGGGCCAGTGTCTAATTCCCAACATCCCCAATGGGGGCAATCCTTCATTTTGGTCAAATCTGCATCTCAGTGATCGATGATATAAAGTTGCAAACTTGGTGGCCCATTCAAAGCTTTTATGCCCATTCCAAATCAGAAAGACCAACCATTCTGCACCTTTAGTTTCCACGAAAATGTTAACCTCCCAGTCACGTTAAAGTCGCAGTCTCAGTTTCAACTTCCCATCACGTTTTTGTGACTGTTTTCCATCCTAGATGCGGCCAGTCCGGGGCGATGCTGGATCGATCCAGAAAAGGCACTGGAAAACTGTGGTGAATCACAACGATCCCTAGCTGAGTGGATCCAACCTAGAACTATTCAGACTATTCAGCCCGCTGTGACATGTTGTTTCATGATTTATCTATAAGACATTTTTCAGATGACAACATGATTAGTCACCAAGAGGAATATTTTGGAATTGGTCACTGTATTGATTCCCAACAGAACGATCCCAATTGAATGAGTTTGGAATTATATAGATAGAGCACTCATCGTTTGGAGGTTGATTCCCATTTCAATCAAAGCTCTGCGTCTCTACCAGATTCCCTGCCAATGGCTTGCGCAACAGCCATACGACGGATACGACGTTGTGTTCAGTCTCAATAATTCTGAGGTATCAGAATGTATCCCACATAAAAGGATGCCAGCCTTTGAACTTCATGATCTAAACACGTGTTTTCTAGTGATGTCATGGTTGTTTTAATCATGAAATAGGTAAAGGATAGCCCCCCTGTTTTTTTTGTTTTACATTTTTTGGTATAATCATTCCAGCCTTTCAACTTACTGAGCGTTTGATCATCTACAGGACATTACGTTTTTTTTTTCCTGAGCTGCCTAGAAACTAGCTCCAAACCTTGTAGCTCCAAACCTTGACTTAGCCTGCCCTTCTGCACTGCCCACTGCCAGCTTGCTCGTGCCCACCTGCTTGACTTTGCCCCTCTTCTCTGACGCGCTGCCCCTGGCTGTCGTCAGGGGTCGGCGGATATATGATGGATATAGATGGATAAGTGATGGATACGTCCTTTTTGGATCATTTATCAATAGGTTCAATCTGCTTCGCCCACAGTTCCGCCGCGGAGCCTCAGCCGAATGGCTGGCGGCGCCGCTTTTGCTCCATCTGGAAATGACGGCGATTCGCCAAGCTGAGGGTGTTAAAAAAAGGGAATTTCACTAGGACAAATGTTGATACACAATGGGGATACAGTGAGTTTATAACCACTGAAAATCCAAAAGTCCAAGAGATGCTCGATTTGGAGGCTGACATAATGAGTGGGAACTAAAGACCTTCCCTAGTGCAAACTAAGTGGATCATTCTGTGCCGGTGATGTTTTGAAGGTAGAGGACCTTTCAAAACCCTTGGTTCATTGGTTAAATCCCTATTCTTGAACGTTAAATCACAAAATTTCATAGTGACCTGATTATTTTTTATGGTTTCCCTATACTTATTGGTAAGGAAAAGAAACATGGTTTCCTTAGATTTTCTCGCACTTTCCCTTCAACCATCCGATTAGCCACATTTCCAGATGACCAGAAGGCTCCCTTTAGCTCGCTCGCTGGAAACAGCGGAGCAGAGGGGGCTGAGCCTGGCGGAACAGGCCAGCGTCGCTGGGCGCCGCCACGGGCGGCAATCACGTGGATAGCTCCTAAACATATCCTATATAGTTATTTCCATTTAAGGCCATTGAGCATATGGCAAACCCAACAACAGACCCTCAATGTCTTCAATTTTGGGGGATTTATACTTAATTTTAATTTTTACACCATCCATTTCTGGGGAAATTGGGGATTGTTTAGTTCTGTTTTTTAAAAATCACATTATGTAGATGATTTTTCCCCGACGGTCATCTTTCCATACAATAGTCTTGATGTTCAATTGCTATATTTGAGTCATGCAGCTAAATCTTCCACAACTACATGAATAGAAGCTAGATATATAAATGCTGGCTGGGGTTCAAGGTTGAACATGACCCGCAAAAAATGGTGCGCTTTCACCTGCCAATGTGATAGGGATACTGTACACTGTACACTTTAGCACAACTGAACAAATAGTGACAGCGTCACCTGCCAATGTCTGCAGGTTGCAACCTGACATTCAAAGCACTACGGGTTGCTCAACATTTTGTAACATTGTACATCGTAACATCTATGACCCGACCCCCGGCAGCCCCGGGGGGAATCGCAAGCGTAAGCATGTGACTGCAGCTCCCACGTTTGATCGCCGCTGTAATATCCAAGGCTGTCACGCTTGCAGCGAACTGCATTGCCGTGGATCAGGTCTTTGCTCGGTCGAAAATGAGGCGATGCAGCGAGAGAGGTGGCGAGAAGGGGAAGATCTTGTGTGGGTGGGTCGAAAAAAGGAGGCCGTGACTGCACACTCGGCCTTTGTTACTTCGATGCAGCGACAGACAAATCCAGGGTTCCAAGTAGATTGTGCCGCTCCTTTCCCGGTGGAATGAATTGTGGAAATTGAGCGAGAGCCTAGTATCACTCACAGCATATCAACAAATCCATGAAACATCAGCGGTAATTGTTGTTCTTTCATTATTTTGATGTTCATTTACCCGCGCTATTTGGGATGATTTCCCCCAATGACTAGCTGCTAGGATGCTTCTGTCTCCAAGGTGAAAATTGTAGCGCAATCAGCGTGGCTTGGCTGACTTTCCCGTCGGACATGATCTACAACTACTGGATGGGTTCCATAGCTATGTTGAATTACCAGAAAGTAGGTTGAATTCAAACAGCATGAAAGTATCATTTGGTCAAAACTAGAGATAAGCAGTACAACTCGATGCAGTTCGTCCGGGGACTTTCCTATGAGATGTTGCCCAAACTTCCAAAAAATTAAACCCTTCAACCATTGATGTTTGCCTACCTCATTCCACTCATTGTTTAGTATGTTTAGTATATCCCTGTCATGAGTACCCTTTGAGTGGTTGGTTGTTTCAGAAGCATCCTTTTTTTGATGTAGGCTTCAGGCTCCACAAATTTAAAAAGCAGATGCAATTGAACGTATATAATATAGAGTCGAATTCCATCTTTGGTGGCAATGGATTCTCTGTGTATTTTTTTGGGACCCAATCACACACAAGAAAGAATAGCAAGGGGAGCTTAGTGCTTAGTATAAGACCTCTTCATCCCAATCTATGATTGTGTTTGTTCATCCTGCGTGTTGGTGATTCAACAGCCGTGTTTTTGTTGTTGGTTGATATCATTTTTTTTTGCGTATTTTTGCGGTTAGTATTTACATGTTTACATGTTTCTCGGTTATATAGCCCCCCAATAGTAAAATGAAATGCTAATATAGACTAGGGATGAATTACTTTGTTACTTTTTGGTGGTGTTACCATATAGTTCAGTTTTCTCTGTTTGAACTCAGCTTTGTTGATGTCCCCACCAAGGTCCCGTTAGGCACTGATGGCAGTTTCTTCTTAGCCTCATCTACATAGGGCCGTGGTCATGTCCAGCGAAGGGTCAGGTGCCAGGGGTGTCACAGTCGGGTTTGTGCTGCACGGGTTAAAGGGTCCAATTCGCGGTTCCAAGCTGCAAGATTGGTAGAGCTACACAATTGCTACTAATTCTTGCCAGTTTGGGGGATTTGTTGGGATAGTTTTTTTTTTTGTTCCTGAGCCTGAGCCGGTTATGCGGATTATTTCTGTTATCCAGGTTTAACCTGCAAGAATCACATAGATATATAATAGAGGCGCGTTAGCATTTACTGCAGGCTTTATCTACGGCTTCAAACATGAAAGATAAAATGCAGGGTTTCAGATTATTTAGGTCAGTCATGGTTTTACAGGCACAATAAGAAGCGGCACGCAAGGAATTACGATTTATCAACAGGGCCAGGAAAAGACATTTTGGCAAACCGTCATATAGGAATCTCAACAAGAAATGTTGGGAACTGGTAAGTAACTGGGCTACAAACCATTGTCCCAGTTTGATGGATCGAAGTCAACACCGTTGACAGACACGATTTTCCCATGTGAATAGGCAGATGAACATGTTTTTACATCAGCTATTTTGGTGTGAAAATCAAAACACCTTTTTGATCCATACCCATATGGGGACTTCCCGAAAGAACAATGGTTGCCGCCAACATCACGGTGATATATAGCCCGCAAAAATGGACTATACTGTGTGGGAATGTATGGGATACTTGTTATTAGTATATATTGTATAGTATCTGGGTAAATTATAACGACCTCACTGCGACCTCACTGGGAATCATGGTTAGTAAGGGAAATTATCTCCAAATGGCCTTAATTCAGGTTGGTGAAATATTATAATTTACCCAGATAGTATCATTAGTAGCATTATTAGTTCAATCCATTGGTTTAATAACAATTGAGTTAAAATGCCAGGAAAGCCTGCTTTAAAATATCAATTGTGGAAGTTCCCGTGACTTTTCCCTTGATCCTTGAGCCTCAACTTGCTTGTCTACCACCAAGTATGTCCCAGGAATGATTGCAGCGGAAAAATCTTAGAAAACCCCCAATCGATTTGGTAAAACAAAAACCAGGCTTCAAGCGTACATGTTCTCATAATCCAATCGTAGACTATGTCGACAACTGGGTTTGTCCAAACATAGGGCCGGAAAGTCAACATGGAGTTTTGATATGAAACGGTGAAACACATATGTATATATATATATATATATATGTGTATAAATATATATATATATATATATGTATATATGTATATATATATGTATATATATATGTAACATATATATATATACGTAACATGTATATATTCATAGGTGAAATGATGTGTTTATTTATAAATCATGAGATCTGGGGATTTCCCATGATTTCCCACACTTTTCAGCGCCCTGGTGGTCCAGCGGTTGCCGATGCCCCAAACCCACAGCTGGCGAAGCTCAAGCCACAGCGAGACGGTGCCATGTCGTTCTTCGCGCGTTTGATTCGTCAGGAGGACTCGTGAAGTAAGGGAAACCGGGACTCGGTTTGTCTTGTCATGAAGTCAACCATAGGAAAACCATAGGAAAACCATAGGAAAACCATAGGAAAACCATAGGAAAATGGGCTTTGTAATCTAACATAGTTCTAGAACTTTGCAATGTTTTATAGGTAAATCAGGTGTAAATCACCATTTTCCATAGCTGTCTTAAAGTACTGGAAGGTTAAGGGATCACTTAGAGTACCGGAAAGCGGATCACTTAGAGCACCAGATCACTTAGAGCACCATGGGATCTCTTAGAGCACCAAAAAGTGGATCACTTCGAGCACCAGAGAATGAGACCTTTAGGGTTTAACTGACCACGTGCTGGAAGGCAAGTCTATTGGAAGATCCCTGACTGATTGTGATGACTGATTGTGATGCCTGGTATGTTCCGATATCTTTGCAGAGAAGATGCTTGAGATAATGAAATCAGAATTTCACTTGTGTGTTGTGTTTGAGTGCCTCATCACCAACACATTGATTCCGCTTCGACAGAGACGTGAAAAAACACGCCGAGAATTCCTGAGCATCTTTGGTCCACGTTATTCCCATCACTGGAGTCACTGTCTAAACGTCCTTCGGATTTTCCCCGAGACGTGCGCCGCCCCGTTTTGCTTCGCAGGAACCGGCGGCGCGTGTGAATCTGGATGCGTGCCATGGCAGGATTGGCCATGAAGGTGGACTCCAGACTCCTATGCGGGCCATGGCTAGTTGTTTAACTGATTCAACCGAGTTTGTTCGTGAACCAAGCGATGAAATGAGTCCAGCTTAAAGATCTTAAAGGGAATTGCAAGCAAGCTAGCTAACTCCATGGCCAAGCTCACGACTTCCAACATAATTCACATGTTTGCATTGATATCGGTGAAAGATGCTGAAGGTGTCTTGGTTCATGGCACAACTTGAACCCCCACCGACCAACGTTTTCCAGCTCGCCATCAGCCGTCACTAGTGTTTTAATCATCAAAATAGCAATACAATATTGATAATAGCAATCATCATCATCATCATCATCATCATCATCATCCTCATCATCATCTTCATCCTCATCATCATCTTCATCCTCATCATCATCTTCATCCTCATCATGTGATCTGTCCGGTTGGAAAACAGAGAGTCAAGGCGAAACACCGTACATATGTCTAATTCTATTGGATGGCTGACATGGTTCCTTAACATCATTTTTCATTGCCTCCACCATGTGGATGATTTTCAAGGCTCATATGCCAACACTTAGAGTGTTTATATAGTGGTGGTGAAGAAGGACTCTGAAGACTACGTCGCAGGTAGCTACATCTACCATGAACCGGATTTTCCACCCAATTTGGATCGTGTTTGGTCTTGCTTTATCTAAGGCGGTTTGCTTGCGCAAAAAAAATCACTGGATGGTTTCAAGGTTTATCAACGCCCTTTACTTGTGCAAAAACATCACATTTGTTGACTATACGTCACACGCCACAACGAGTCCGACATGAGGGCTCACACGCTCTATTTCGACAGCACTTTACAGCGATGGCGAGAGCGTGGTACAGAACACTTGGAGGATCACTGCACCACTGAACCACCATGGCGGGATGGTGGGATGGCCATTCTCTTGCCATGGATGGGAAATAGATGGTAATTTAATGGATTTCATGGATTTCCATTAAATAGATGGGAATTTATTGGAATAGATGGGAATCTATGGGATGCCGCTCATTGCAACGCTATTTCGCGACGTTACTGCAGAGACGTAGAGGAGAAACCATTGGATTTTGGTGGTAGGCAGAGCCAAGGCCACATGGTTTTCTATTAGACACCCCAATAGAAAACAATGGAAAGTGCTATTTTGTCGCTTTCAAAATCCATCAACGTTCTTTTCAAGAACTCTTTAGATTCCAGCAAATTGCCCAAAAATAATTATAGATTTCGATGGTTCTCCTCAGATATTACACTTAAAAACTTTAAAAAAAGAAAACAAGTTGTGCAGAAAGCGTCCACGGATCCACAAGGGATGCAACCGGGATTTTTTTTTTCGGTGACGGTTTTTGAAGTATTGGTGAAAGGGCCTCCCAATTTAGAATTCATTTTTTGAACAAACCATGGACATACCAAAAAAAACATGGAGCACACACAAAAAATCTCACACCGTCCCACGGTTCACTGTGTCACGCACGAGTGTGTTTTCTTCATTGGGGAAGGTACAGTTAAGTGCTATGGGAAGAAGGGATCTTTACAATGTTAGAAATGGGTACAGTATAGTTATAAACCCCATAAGTTGGGATATAACCACTACAATTATGGTTATGTTGCCTTATAACTAGAACTTCGCATTTCCCACTAAGCAGCCAAGTCACAGACGCGTCTTCCGCTTCTTCCCTTGCGTGGAATTCAGTCTGCGGGTCGGCGGGAAAAACCACCGTATTGTTGATGATGAAACCCAGATGATTGATGGTTAGTTTCGTCGCAAAACCATGTGAACACATATGAAACTCAGGAAGTTAAATCTTGAACGTTCCAAGAAAATGAGATTATATTCCCTTTATGATGTATGAATAGTATAAAGAGAGGGGCTTGTTGCCAGCGCCAGAGACTGGACCTTCCTCATGTTCCTGTATCCTTGGGGCAATGGTCATAATGTGATATAATGTTTAAAAGGAGGAGGCCTGACCCAGAGAAAAACACGGAAAAACACATGCAAAATGCACTCCTCCAGAAAAATGGTAAAGCGAAAAGGTGCAAAATGTGGCAAAATCCAAGAAGAAACCCACCGTGGAAAAGAACATTGGATATATCTCCACTTTGAAGCATTATATACAGTAGAATATGTATGACATAAAACGCAAAATGCAAATCATTCAGGTCATGTAGTTGGCTGGCGGCTGATAAATGACCGCCAGTTTTTTGGCTATTTTTATACTTTTATCCTCTCTTGTCTTGTGGGGTGGGGTGGGGTGGGATAATAACGTCATGTCTAAGTGCGTTTCACACGTACTTGCCCCATGGTCGTCACTGCCTGTTGGGTGGGGTGGGGTG
>Ga0126342_10020894_pt1 | contig 10965 bp, 12 predicted proteins | sample Cyp1metagenome_FD_92528 | JGI IMG/M metagenome (GOLD analysis project Ga0126342, IMG submission 92528) | Coral microbial communities from Lord Howe Island, Old Settlement Bay, Australia - Cyphastrea 1 metagenome | ecosystem: Host-associated > Invertebrates > Cnidaria > Coral ... | reverse complement strand
ATGGTGTGGCACTATCAGAGGAGCTACAGGACTGAAACCATGGGGATTTCTGGTGGTTTATATACGTGTGGATTTTGTGTTCTTCATGTTTCTCAATGCTCTGCATATTGAAGGGTTGTTTCAGCACACAGAGTTAGAATGCCATCCCAAACCATTGGTTGATGATATCAGTTTCGTGCTGAGAACATATATATATAATTATGTATGTATTTTGGAGGAGAAATATATATATATATATGTGCATATATATATATTAAATTTCTTTCCTTTCAAAAAAATATTATATATATAATATATATATATATAGATATTATATATATATTTACTTTCTATTATATATATGTATATATATAGTATGTGCCTTATAGCTAGCCACTAGCCAACTAGAAGAGAAGCTGCAGGTTCACATACTGATCAGGATTCACTCAAGAATCAGAAGCCAACCCAGAAAAGCGAAGAGGCCAAGGGTTTCACTTCAGAGACGACATTGCATGTTAAAGCATATGGGGTTGACATGTGTTTATATATATATATACAATTTTACCTTTATATATATATATTTTTTCCTATATTACGCACATACTTGCAATGTTCAGCCACTGCTTTGCTTGTGTTGACTGGCCCATTGTATTCGCTAGGCTCCACAAACTTTGACCTTCAACATTGCCACCATGCTGAAGGAGAAAGGGAAGGGATTGCGATTATCAATTTATGTATATATATATATAACCTTCACTTTTTTATGCAAGTGTATGTGTGTGTGTGCGTGGATGAATGGATGAATGAATGACTGGATGAATGTATGCATGGACGTATGGTTGATTAATTGTTTTTTTCATATATATATAGTGTTACTATATATATATAGATTTATTTATATACTTATTTGGCAACATTGCATCTATTGGTTCAAGCAATTCACGAAGACATGCAGCGGGAAGTGCTTCCCATTGAATCACCATTTGGACGATTAGCTAAACTAAAAAGGCAACGTGAAGAGCAGTGTAACACACTGTATCTTACCTTTTCATGTCGCCGCAACAAGCCCACGATCATAGCCACTACGAACGCTCCATCAGACTGGGGTGAGAACGATACACAGGATGACCATCAACAAGTTTCAAATGACAACAATGTAGATGCTCAGGTTTCTGATGAATGTCAAAACTGGGAAGGCTACAACCAGCTGAACCAGTGGGATGAGTACACACAGAGGCCAACCGATGATGATTACATGACAGAGCAATGCTACTATGAGCAGAACTCAGTGGATGAGTGTGGAGAACCAAATGGTTGTGATGATGGCCAAACTCACTGGTATGACTACAAATGGGAGTCAATGCCAGACGATGACATGACACAGCAGTGGCAGAATAAGGCTCACAACTGGGAGGCTTGGAACTATGACGAAAGTGATCAGTACAAACATGGGTTCACGCAGTACAATGACATGATGCAACAATGGTCCACCAGAAGTTCATATGATGGTCGTCAGGACTGGAACAATTGGAACCATTGCTATCACCAAGCTGACCAGTGGCATGTCCATGACCAAGGCACCATGAAGCATACACCGGAGGACAAGCGAACACTACTTAGCTTACCAACTACAGGAACAGATGAAGATTGTGATGACGATTGGGGGAATTGGTCCAAAGATGGCTTGAAACAGCCGTCATCTAGTTCCACCAAGAAGACATATGATCAAAAAACTAAAGGCACAAACCGCAAAGGCTTATCATGGAAACGATAAGACATGCAGTAGGACCAATGTATATAGCAGTATGCATAGTACAGACAAGGTGTCACAGTCCAAATTCACAGATGGAAGCGCTCGAAAAGGTGGGGTACAGGATCAAATGTATATGGATGCTTGAATGATAAATAATATATATAGTTATATATATAAATGTATATATATATACATCTGATGTAAATAAATATGTATATGTATATATATATAGATTTGATTCCTTGGGTTTGATATATATATATATATATATTTGTTTCTAGATTTTAGATAAACATACAAATATATGTATATATATATATATATAAAAAGAATATATATATATATAACAAGTTTCAGCTTTACCATTGGGTTAACTGTATTCAAAGCTTGATTTAAAGGGTATGCAGCTGTCGTCAAACTTTGTGAACGTATATATATATATGTGTGTTTCAGGAGTCACAATGTGAACACCAGAAGACGTTGAAAATGATCGAGAGCAAGGCTGGGTTTCATGTTCACATATCATTTGGGAAAAGACATTTCAAGACGTCCAAGTTAGAATGCTCCTTAGTGAAACCCATATTCGATCTTTGTCTTGTGAATGATTAACGCTGAATGACATCAAATGACATCAAACGGAATGACATCAAATGACATCAAATGACATCAACATGTACAGTTGGTTTCAGTCAGTGGCCAGGTTCTACAACCCAAATCCGCTTCAACCTACCATCAAACATCATATTTCTCGGATGACCTTCAGGCCGGGATTGATGCAAAAACATTGTATATACTGTATATATATATATATATATAAATTTGTTGTATATACAATCTTTCTCTTTGTCTAAAACCACAGGGTTACCAAAATTTGTTTGTCATTTTTTTTTGAAATCTTTATTCAAGAGAAAGAGAAAGAGAAAGAGAGAGAGAGAGAAAGTGCATATCATATATATCAATATGAAACACAACCGTATGATTATATAATTTGGACTAGTTTGGACCTTAAACTCTACTATAGTATTGCCATATTATTCTCTGGCATCAGGAAGACGATGTAGATGAGGAGCACAGAAGCCAGCGGTCTGGACTGGAATCAGAAGATTTGCAGGAGGCTTATATAAAGGTTTTTTTTTTTGGTGGATGGGAGGGAAATATATATTGCAAATCCAAGAGCGCACCGCTGGTTGCATAGAATATTATGGTATGGAATCAATCTATTTGCATATACGTGCTATTTGTTTCTGTTTTAAACATATATGTATAATATATATATATATAGTTTCAAAATTTTTGGATTGCATTTATTGATATTTATCCACTTGCTATGCATGTGGGCACCCCGAAGTTAGAATGCACATGTATCAGTTCGAGAATACAAACATATATAAATATATTTATATATATATACGTACTTTACGTACATATATATATATATGAGATAAATTAACACATATTTCTAGGTGTATGCCTTTAATAATGTATCACATAAATATCACATTGTATAATCATCCTTCTCCATCAGGAAGAAGATGAAGATCATGAGCACGGAAGCCAGCCATGTGAGCCGGAAACAGAAGCTTTGCAGGAGGCTTGATGGGTTATATATGTATGTTTTTTTTTTTTTTGGGTGTGTAGATGCTAGTGCACGGTTGGTTGCATGGAATCATTTTATTCACATATATATACTTGCTATTTGTTTGTTCTGCATTATCTAATTTATTTTTTATTCATATATATATATAATAGTTTCTGAATTTGTAATTATATATTGATATTTATCAATTTACTATGTTGGCATACCTAAGGTAAAATGCACATGTATATTTTAGTTCTAAAATCCAAACATATATATATATACGTATATAAAGTGTGTTGAAATTATATATTTATTAACATATCCTTCTTTATAGATATGTGCATTTAATAATGTATCATATATATATATATATATCATATTATATAATCATTCTTCTCCATCAGGAAGAAGATGCAGATGATGAATACGGAAGCCAGCCGTGTGAGCAGGAACCGAAAGCTTTATGGGAGGCTTGATCGGGTATTTTTGTTTATTGTTTTGATGCTATATATATATATAGCAAACCCAAGAGTGCATGGTTGGTTGCATGGAATATATGTAAAACTACAATTTATATATATATACATAAACAAAGGTATGTATATGTATATATATATATATATCTTTGGATTACATTTGCTGATGTTCATTAGTGTAGTTTGCAGTTTGTGACCCCCAAGTTAGAATGCACCTGTATCAGTTCTAAAATCCAATAATATATATATACATACTTTACGTATATATAAATATTTATGAGATCAATAAACATATCCTTCTAGGTGTATGCCTTTAATATTGTATCACTTATATAAATATATATATATATATATCACATTGTATAATCATTCTTCTCCATCAGGAAGAAGATGCAGATGATGAGCACGGAAGCCAGCCGTGTGAGCAGGAACCAAAAGCTTTATGGGATGCTTGATCGGGTATTTTTGTGTATTGTTTTGATGCTATATATATATATAGCAAACTCAAGAGTGTATGGTTGGTTGCATGTAATATATGTAAAACTACAATTTATATATATATATATACATAAACAAAGGTATGTATATGTATATATATATATCTTTGGATTACATTTGCTGATGTTCATTAGTGTAGTTTGCAGTTTGTGGCCCCCAAGTTAGAATGCACCTGTATCAGTTCTAAAATTCAATAATATATATATATATTTACATACTTTACGTATATATAAATATTTGTGAGATCAATAAACATATCCTTCTAGGTGTATGCCTTTAATATTGTATCACTTATATATATATATATATCGCATTGTATAATCATCCTTCTCGATCAGGAAGAATATGAAGATGATGAGCACGGAAGCCAGCCAGGTGAGCCGGAAACAGAAGCTTTGCAGGAGGCTTGGTGGGTTCTTTATTTTCATATATATATAAATATTCGTTTGATATTTTTTTTGATATGCTTACCAGCCCATATACACATTGGGACCCCAAGTCAGAGTTCATGGTGTATACATATACATATACATTTATATATATATACATATATATAACACTTATTTATATATATATACATAGATTTCTTTGAACGATTGTTATTTTTTTAGAATGTATTTGCAATATATACATATATATATACATATATACATCTATCTATCTATCTATCTATCTATCTATCTATCTATCTATCACCGCCTTCCCGTGTTGGACAGGAATTGCCAAAATGTTCAACCAGTTCATCACCGGTTGCTTCCCTTGAGACAAGCTCAATGACTTCATCTACCAAGAGATCTTTTCAAGAGATTCCCGCATCTTCATCTGGCAACCATGTATCTCCACACAAGAAGGCCAAGCACTATGTCAACTGTGACAGCTTGGGCAATGACAATACCACTCCCCATGCTCAGGTTGTGGAGCACGAGTATGACACTGAGCATGTGAGTAGCACTGCCGACCTTTGCATTATGGTGTCTGAGCAAGAATGGCAAAGCATTCTTCGGGGTGCACGGATGTTGCTTAGACCATACCAGTGCCAAGGAGGCCGAGCTCATGGGGAATTGGCTTTGGCAACGCGGATCAAGGATGGATATTACGTTGTCGGATCCTTCAAGGTGGAAGGCTTATGTGAGGATACAACCGTTGACAAGGTCACCAATGATGTTCTGAAGGACATCTACAGTCAACGTGAACTCAGAAATTTGAGACAACGCAGCAAATCTTTGTGGATTTGGAAGCTGGCCGATGTGTGCCCAGTATCAGAGCCTTTGGCTATTCCATGGATCAATCACAATGGCCGGAACCGACCTTTCAAGATCGATGTTCAACAACTCAGGCATCCATCCAAAGCTGCCAAATGCAGGGATCATTGCCCTCGTTCCCTTTCGTTAGCTGAGACGGCAAAATTCTATTTTCACAAGGCAGATCATGACTTTCAGCAACTGTTCACACAGCAGCTGCGCAAATTGTCTGGACGAAAGCTTCGAGTTGGAACAACGTGTTCAGGTTGTGATATATGCGTGACAGTTCTGAAACAGACGGTGGACCACTTCAACGCTACCCAGGACAGTTCACAATGCTCATTTTATTTATATATATATAAATATATATATATATATTATATAGTATACATATATAAATATTATTTAAATGTATATAGTCATTTGCTGACTATTTGATCGGCTTGTGTTTTCCTACCACAACCTTATGATTTGACTGCTGCGTTTTGGCACTTACGCAAAGCCAACAGTACATAATCTAGTTGTGCTTTGTGAACCCCTGCCAGGGCATCAATGTGGAGCTGGTGCATGTATTCTCAGTGGAATTAGATCAATCAAAAAGGAATCTTCTTCTCAAACAGCACAAAGACGTGCAGCACTGCTTTGCAGATGTGTCAGTTTTCGAAGCGGGCAGAGGATTCTGTCATGTTTGCGGTGGTGAACATGAGGTTAGCCGAAGAACATTGGCGATCGATATGCTGATTTCAGGTCCTTCCTGCAAAGATCTATCTGGCCTCAAAAGCGACAGACGCAAGTTCACCGGATGTTATGAGACCACTGACCCACAGGATATGTCAGGAACAAGCGGTCCAACCTACAGATTTGGCTTCAAAAAGGCATGTGGGTGGCTGGAGATTGATTTTCAATATTTATAAGATGCGAGTTCAACAATTGATTTGTCTATATATATAATATATATTTGTTAATATATATATATATATATATAATATTTAAAAATATATATAGTATATAGTTATCTTTGAAAATGACACATTCTATCTCTGGCACATCAAAGTATGTTAGGTCCCTTTGGATTGGGAGTGGGGCTGCTTGAGCTTCAGCGGTCAATACTTATATATATAAATTGAATGAAAACATATACAAATATACTATTCGATAAAGTTCAAGTGTGCGACAACATTTTTTTTGGCAGTTGATGGTTTATATTTGTTCAACCCACGCCAATCAGGTTGTCGAAGTTCTGGCGCCTATCTTTGCTGTGTACGAAAATGTGCGAGGTGCAACCCAGCGGATGAAGGATAGCAAAACGAAAAAAATCAAAGACGCTCCTGTTCAGGCTGGATACGGGATCAGCATGTGTTTAATACCAACGATATGTTTGTAAACCTGTTTTTTTTTTACATAGAGTGTATATATATATATATTCGATAAACCTTTATACATAATGTTCAATCCCCTATGCATATAACATATATATATATATTTATATATATGGTGCACGCATATATATATATATTTCTCTCTCTCTTCCTATGGTGATATCAATGATTACTGTCCAGCAGGTGGTGGAAAAGCACATGCGGGAAATGGGGTATGGTTTCGCATCTTGGCTTTAATTGCAGGGAGTCAACAACATCATACATATCTGCATGCATGCATGCATACATATATATATACATAAACATATTTTCACATTTACATACATATCCATATATATATATACATACACATAAATACATACATATATTTTTAGGTTGCCACTGCTATATGCTGTTAGGTTGTGTACCAATGTTTCCGATGAAATCTCTTAAAGCCTTCCCCACCAGGTGATTGATATTTGACAACCACAAAGTTAGAATGTGTGTGTTTATAACTTCGGCTGATGCAAATCAGGTATGGACTATCCTCGACAGCCAATATTATCTGCTACCTCAACGGCGCAATCGTGTTTGGGGATTAGCTTTTCTCATCACAGGTCAAGATACTGTGGAATCGGTGGATAAATGGTACAAGCAGACGCTGTTGTCTTTGAGAAGCAATTTCCAGTTTCCTGTGGAACAAATCTTTCTGAAGCGTCCAGAGGAGCCTCCATCCAACAAGAGGATAAAGGCACTGGTGGACATCGCAAAGACCAAGTACCCCTACTCCAACAATGTGTTCATCGATGCATCTAGCTCCATTGACTGGCAGATGATGGGTGATGGAGTGATACCTTGTTTGGCACCCAGTCATGATGTCTACTCAACCGGGCTACGCCGCTACTTGCAGGCTGAAGATGTTTTGAATGCACAGGGGCTCTTCAGGTCATGCTTCAACCGGGATGCATATGCAGCTCTCCAAGAACAAGCTCAAGAGATCGCAGGAAATAGCTTTTCTAGCACAGTATGTCAAGCAGTTCTCATGACTGCCTTGACCTGTACGCCAGATGCCTGGGACAAGGCTGGCGTCGTCAATGCTCCAACGGATGGTGTGCATCGTGAGCAACCTCAACAAGTGGTAGCCCGTAGGCTGAAACGCAAGACACCACCAGCTCTTTGTCAGGTATTGCCACCGTCTGGTGGAAAGAAGAAACAGTCCAAGAATCCAAAGTATAAGCGCAAGGATCCCAAGGTTGATAGCCGAAAGTTCAACAAACATGGCAAGTCCAAAGTTGCATCGATATGGGAGAAGGAGATGGTGCAACTAGGATGCATTGGCCATGCGTCATTTTTACATTGCTAGCTTTGGTATGTGATATATATATATTATATTATATGTTATATATATATTATATTATATATATATTATATTTATATATGTATTGAGATATTTTTAGATAGATATATATATGTATTAAACATATATATATATATATATATATCATATATATTGTTATATATATATATATATTACATCCTCATCACCAAGGATGCAGGCATACGACAAGGCAGTCGCTGACCCAGAGATCAAGAATGCATGCAAGTATGTCGAGAGCCTCAAGCTCCCAGGATTCTTCCGATGTTGCTTTTACCGGTGGCGAAAGGCGCGAAATGAAGAAAAGTGGACGTTACTTTGCAAATCTTCTCCCAAGGTTGCAAAATCATGCAAAGAGCTTCCAGGCTTTCTTCGTCCAACCTTGGGCAAATGTTCCAAGGTCGCCAAACGAACGCCCAAGGGCCAGCCACTTGGAGATACGACCACTATGCTGCCTGCAGAGCTTGTCACTGCAGTGTCTGACTCTGTGGCTCCTTGGGTGCATACAAATACATACCTACATATATATATATGAATACATATACACATACGTATATATATATATACATTTGTAGACAGATATATACATCTACATATACATTTACGTATGCATACGCATACACATACACATATACATACACACACATACACACATACATACATACACACATACTCACATACATACAAACATATATACATACATTACCTTACATTACCTTACATTACATTACATTACATTACATTACATTACATACATATTTATATATACATATATATATAGCTCATCCATCTCAGGCTGAACGCTTGCAGCTTGGCGAGGAAGTGGGTTTCCGCTATGTGATCGATGTCATCAAGACAGCAGTTGCTCAATGGAATCATGCTGTGGAGACGCTCAAGCCCCAGTTGGAGAATGCTGAAACCTTACTTCCTTTGTTGGAAGCTCGCTTTCGAACTGATGGTCGTGACGATGTTCCTGTGCAGCAGAAACTGGAGGAGATTCAGCAGAGTTTGAAGAAAGTCCTCCTTCGAGTTGTCATGAAGGACAGCGACAACAATCTGATGAAACTAGGCTTTATATTTATATATATGTTTTTGACATATTTCTTCTTGTGGGAATGAATGCACCGGGGCGCATTCTAACTTGGGAGTCCTGATTGAACTATGACACTGCCAGTTGCACCCTTCAAATCTAAGGAAAACAGCCCAGCGTATTTGCAACAAAGCCGGGATATTCAGTCGAGCGAATACAAAACCTGGCAAACATTTAGAAGCTGATCACCCTGCAGTTCAAAAAATATGCTCTTGGGTCGCCTATCAGACTACCAAGGGTGACATTCATCCGAGGATGGTAGCAAACTATGATCAGACCTGGTCAGTACTCTACCGTCCTGTTCGGTCATGTTTGCAGCAGAAAACCAAGGGAGATGAATTATCCAAACACCTTTCCAAGAGGAAAATTCGTCATGTTCTTGAGCGTTGCATGGGATTGGACTTGACAGAAAGCCTAGGTCCTGACGAAAATCCAGTTGCCAAAACTCCGTCAGTGACAGGTGGCAAAACAGCGACATGTCCAGTGGAATCATGGCGCACGCCACGAACCCTTTGTACTTTATCATGGAATGATGGTACAGTAGGCCGAGGCTTCATCACATGTCGAGATGACTCACTAACGGAGTCTCAGCGCCAGCAAGCCAACGAGGCCTGAGGCTGTTAAAATTTCATGATGTTTCCTAGATCAGACTATATATATAATATATATAGCATATATATATATATACACACCAAAAAAAAAATGGTAGCTACATACATATAGATGATATATATATATATATATATTCATCATGAATCAAGCTATGCATTCTCATGGTTCCTTTGGTTTGTGCTCTCAATGTTAGAATGTGGCCATCAGGAGCTCAAGCGCTGGCTCTATGTGGGGCCACTTCAGGCACGCAGCCATATCTGGACGTCGGAAACGATGGTTTCATATCTAAGTTTCCTTACTGAGGAAATCAGGGCCAGACGCAGATCCCTTGGCATTGGGCTTGAGGCGAGATGTTTGATTTTGGCAGATTCAGCCACACAGCATTCAGCTCAGCAATTTGAAGATCTCCGGAAAGCATGGTGTAACACCAACAACGTTGCCACTTGGATATTATTTAGGTTGTGTGTTGCAGCTATTTCTTGTTTTGGTGACTTACCGCGGTTGACATTATGAAGCCAGATGCAATTCTTCATTGCAGCACACATTTGTTTTTGAAAACGTTAAAACGTTAATTCTCAACAACTATTCAGTTGTTTGAATTATATATAATGTGTTGTGGCTTTATTTCATTCGATTTATCTCATTGTGACACTCAAGGGAATATATATATATATTTGTATTTGTATGTAAAAGAAATATTTACCCATATGTTTATTTATATATCTATGTATATATATATAAATATACTTACGTATATACCTATGTTATTTTTCTAATCATATAATTATATATCTATCTATATATATATATATACTTACATATATATTTATATACATATATTTTTCTATCGATCTATTCATTCATCCTATTTTTCTTTCTATATATATATATACCTATCTATCTATCTTTCTATCTGTCTATCTATCTATCTATCTATCTATATTTATCTATCTTTATCTATCTTTATCTATCTTTATCTATCTTTATCTATCTTTATCTATCTT
>Ga0126342_10020893_pt1 | contig 10965 bp, 10 predicted proteins | sample Cyp1metagenome_FD_92528 | JGI IMG/M metagenome (GOLD analysis project Ga0126342, IMG submission 92528) | Coral microbial communities from Lord Howe Island, Old Settlement Bay, Australia - Cyphastrea 1 metagenome | ecosystem: Host-associated > Invertebrates > Cnidaria > Coral ... | reverse complement strand
TCGTTCCGAATCGAATCGTTAATCGAATCGCACTAGGCGGAATCGAAGGCCAATTCTCAGGGAATCAATTCCTTCTGTAAAAAATCGAATCGAAATCGCCAAAAACGAACCGGGACCACCCTGGATTTGGCATTCAAAGAAACACAAGGCCAAGTTTCAAGGCTGTCATGATTCACGCGATGGCGATTTGAGGCCGCGACCGCTCCAGCTCCAGGGTCTTTGTGCGAAGGTGCCGCGCGGCGGTGCATTGCCGCCTGAAACATTGAGGAGTCCAACGACACGAGCGCAGGGCCAAGTTCCAAATATTCCCAGGCCCCGCCTTGGCGCGCTCCTTCGCAACCTTGTTGCGCCAGCGCTAGGTGCGAGTCCCTGGGCATCGGCGTGTCGGGGTGTTGCATGATGCAAACAGATGATGCAGGCAGACTGAGGCTGCAGCGCTGGCGTTCTTCTTACACTCCGGCTCGGGCAAGAAGATGCCACCGCGGGGGCGCGGTGCCTGCGCGGCCAGGACCAGGAAAGTTTGCTTTGAAAAAAATACACTGTCCTTCCTTCCTTCCTTAATTCCTTCCTTCCTTCCTTCCTTCCTTCCTCCTTCCTTCCTTCCGTCCGTCCGTCCGTCCGGCCGTCCTTCCTTCCTTCCGTCCTTCCCTCCCTCCTTCCTTCCTTCCTTCCTTCCTTCCTTCCTTCCTTCCTTCCCTCTCTCAGAATAGTTTTTGTTTGATCCTGATAATATGTTCTTTTGATCCTAATACTAATAATATGTTTTTTTGATCATAATATTTTTCTGATGCGTATCCCCCGTGAGGATGTCCTTTTTGGTGGGGTATGTGGGGTCAACGTCGGGCAACTTATTATTTCAAATCGCAGACCAATCATCTCACAAAATGCTGGTGGCGCTCAAAACCTAAAAGATTTGTCAACAAACTCCACACATAAATGCAACTGCGGCCAAGATCGCCAGTCTCACAACGAAAGCTTGAATCCACGCAAATCAGCAGGGGCTGAATGCAAAGTGACTATCAAGATCAGAAAGGTGTTCTTATGTGTTCTTGTATGTTTTTGATAATGTGCTTAGGATTGATGCTAGTCACCTGTTCATCCAAATGCCAACTACAATCTGGGAACCTGCATCATCCAAGCCACACATTGACCCAGACCCAGCCTCAGGGAGTTTGAGTGCCTCTCAGGCAGTTGAGGCGTTAACTCTTCTGGCAAAAACCACGAACAACTAGAAAATCAAGATTTTCAGTGACTTCCACTCACTGAATCGATTTCCTGACCGTATCGACTGTATCAATGCATGTCAAAGCCATCTATCTTTGGGACCTCAGAAGCGCCAGCAGCCGCTCTCGTTGCGCCGCACGGGCATAGCAGGTAGCTACACAGCAGAACCCTTTGAGGTCGCCTCGGGCTTGCAGTGCAATACTGAGAAAATCAGTTCTTGAAAAAAGCACAAAATCCAAGGCAAAGATATTGGTGATTGTAAGTTGATTGTGTTTTGCTTCTTCTTTCCAGGCTCAACGAGAGAAGAATAAGACTCAACAAAAGAATGAAGATTCCAAAGGAGGAAGTCACGAAAGGCATGTCACTTGTGGATCTCAGTGTCCAACGGATGTCATCCAAATACAGCATGATCTGCTGCCATTTCCCCAGCGGCAAAAAGGCAGCCAGCAAGGAATTCAAGGCCTTCAGCTGCAGTGCACATCTGCATCTGGCGCTCTGATGTGCTTCTCTGCAATATTCTAGGTGCTGCCAAAGATGCCACCGTGTCTGTTTTCAGTCGCAGCTCCTGAAATTGCAAACATCCGCCAAACGGTTTTTTACGGTGCACGTTTTGATACCGTACCTGTTTCGTGATAAACATAAGCGAAAAATTGTAAGGCTGCTCGTGTTCTTCCGTTTCTTCCCTCATTCACAAGTTGTTGTCTCACAGTCACTCTACATGCAACCAATCTGTCCCTGAAACATCTGAAACTGCTTGCTGCCTTATGCATCCTTTGTTTGGGTGATCATTCTACCCGGAAAGCCGCGTTTTCACACAACCGGATGGTCTTCCCAATTCTTCTATGTAGTAAAAAACAAAACTGATAAAAAATATAAAAATGGCCATTGGGCCATTGGGCCATTGGGCAGGCCCTTTCTATAAAGGTCAACTTAAAGGTCCGGCGCATGTCCTGCAGCAGGTGGAAATCCACCAGGGCTTGGGGCCAGTGAAAGCTCAGGGCACTGGTGGATACCAACTCATTGACGCAGGGAAGGTCCGGCGACACCTGCCATGGATTTTGGGACACGATTTGGGATAGTCAATTCCTATACGGGGATGTGTCAAAACCTTGTACCCCTGGTGAACCCCAAAATAGCTGGTAAATGGATGTTCATCCCACTAAAAATGTATCTATAGGTATTGACCCATACCCATACATCTATAGACTGAACTTTAGGTCACTTGCTGCGTTTAAAAAATGTTGAAAGAACCGCTCAAGCTTTGCAGGCAAAGGCTCACTGCACTGATCTGCTGTCATTTTTTGGCAGGTGGTTTCTGGCCACACTTAGTGGTAGTCAAAAGGAATGCTCCTGGTTCCAGGAGGCAAAAAGCTGGTTTTGGCAAGTGCAGCAGAAAAGTCGTTAGACCGTTAGACCCATCATCTTCCGTGGATCTTGTAGAAATTCTTGGCGCTTTGACTCTTTCCTGGCCGCTAGGCTCATCTAGGCTCATCTAGGCTCATCTAGGCTCTCATCTGCATCCCCCACAGCTCAAGGGGCAAAGGTATGAAAGGGGACGGAAGAGTTCTGGGTGACCCTCGCACCATTTAGCGCCCGTTGCAGGTTCAAATTGCTGCTGCAGCAAAAACGCACAGCCCTGAGACTTCATGTCTTGGACAGTCTGGAGCAAAGCAGTGGTTTCATTGCCCGAGAGCGTCAGGAAGTCTGTCAAGGCAGGCATGTACTCATCCCATAAATCCTGCCAAGTTTGATTTGCTTTATCCATATCCTGGCATGGTATCACACTCGCTGTGGAGGATGCTGATGCAAGGCATGCAGAAGAGCAGCCTTGCGCTTCCACTTTGTACCATGGTGACGAATGTGGTTCAGAACATCCACATGTCACGCCGCAAGCCATTCTCAGCAGTCGAGCTGAAGGTTCTTGGCACTTTTGAGCCAAGTCTTGACAGCTTGCAGTGGTTTCGTTGTGCTTCAGGGCAAGGGCTGCAGCATTCCTTGCCAGTTGGGAGCTCGATGTGTCTGTCTGTTCCTCCCAGCAGAGTGCAAGGGCAGCTTCCTCCTTCATGCCGCGTGAGGCTTGGGTCTGAAAGCTTTCCTCAGAACTCAAGATCACCCAGGGTGAGGAAGGCGAGGAAGGCGAGGAGTATCGGTACAACTCCACTGCCTGGACTGCAGCTCCTTGGGTTGTCCCGGTTTGCAGGGCATAGGTCAACTGGGATGAAGGGTTGTGGGCGACCACGAAGGCCTGTTGCCCACCACAGAGCTGCACTTTGATGTCCAGGATCCCTTCTTCAAAAACTCTCACCACTTCGGAGTACGACACCAGGAGCACAGCAAGCACCAGGAAGACAGCCACAAAGGTCTCGATCTGGCTATGCAAACGACTGTAGTGGATGCGAAATGGCTTGAAACGCTGGATGCCTATCTTAATCTCCATGGGCATCACTGCCCTAAAGAACTGCTTGTCGATGTTGAGAATCACAGGCAGGGCCGCCGTAATCAAAATCATCTGCAGCAGTGATGTGGTGTTTCCCAGCAGGCGAATGCCTCCTCCTAGTAGTCCCAGTGAGATACTCGTCCGCAAAGCATATAGGGATATCAACATCCAGACGCGATTGCAAGATAAGGCCAAGGTTCCTTCCATTTCGCTCATTGCAGCCCTGGGAATCCAAAATATCGCTTGAATCATCAGCCAGTAGCTTCTCAGCTCTTTCATAACACAAAGACTCCAAATCAAGATGCATAGCACACAAACGATTGTGCCGGGTCGGAAAGTCGACATGTCAAACTGCTCGTTGGAAAGTCCCAGATACAGATTGATCTCTTGAATCATGGAGCCTGCAGGGCCTGCAAAGCCAGAATAGGCTGCAGAGCAAGCCTGTGTGGCCAAGCTGTTTCCTGACAAATCCACATATTTGGCATCGTGAGCTAATAGATTTCGCCAGGAATTAGCATCCGACACTTGGACCTCACAAGGGATGTTGTGAACTGGGTCAACACGTCAATATCAGCAGAGATAATGGAATACCAAGGGTTTCCACATCCCCAGTCTCCTATGATAATGTCAATACAATATCATCAATGACAATACAGATCCAATACAACAGATTTACAAGAATTGGAAAATGATTTCCTAACTCTTTAAAAATCTATCGCAAATTCCATTGGTTTGGTACCCACCGTATCTCCTTAAAATTCCGGTGGAATTTGCCTATTTTTAGACAGACCCAGGGCGCGCCTCAGGTCGCAGCCAGCCGGCGTACAAGGCAACACCCAGCAGGATCTGTGTGACTGCCGTCACCATGGCCAGGATGGCAGAAACGAAGAAATCAAAAAAACCGTTGAACATACCTGGTGAGATCGAGGGCAATTCAAATGACCATGAAAAAAATGATAAATTAATATAAATTAATGCTAAAATCGAACAAATTCGTGTAGTCTAGCCTCGAACATCCACAAGCATCAGTCATGGGTTTTACCACTCCTGATCTTGAAGCGGTGCCAAGTATGGACAATAGCATAATATAATATATAATATACATCGACGAGCCAAAGAGAACAGGTACTTAACCAAACACTTTTATACCATAGACTCATAGACCTTTCACATCGTATGAGTACCAGCCTAAAAAGTAGACTATGCTCATGTCACACGAAGATTTGATCCAAGCAAGGCTTAAAAATAAACATTTCAGCACACTACACTCGCCATCTCGCATCGCTAAAGAAAATTAAAAAAAGGTGGAGAAAAAAAAACTTGCCACTGTTGCCCCAAGTAACTGTGTTCCAATCCAATGACCACTGCGATACTCCAAATGCTCTCATCCAAATGCACTGGGCACATCCCTTCCTGGAACTCCTGGCTTTTCATCTCTCTTGACGTCATCTCAGTTGAAGAGAGATCTTTGGCATCTTTGCTGAGGTTGACCTACCAGAAAATCTGGAGATTTTGACAAAGAAAAGGGGTTGGATATGGGTGGATATGGCTGGATTACTGTGAATATTAGTATTAGAATGAATTAACATGAATTATAACATGAACTGACAATCAGAACGGAAGTGTCCAAAGATTCGGGACCCAAGCCGATAAGTCATCCATCAGTTGACCATCCGATAAATATACATACTACATATACACATATATATGTGTGTGTGTGTTTCATATGTATATGTATGTATATATATATGATTATATATGTGCTGTTTTTGCCCATCAGGAATCTTCGGGCATATCAATTTGACATCATTTGACCAACAGTTACCAAAAACAACTTGAAACCATATCAGATCGTATCAGATATACCACTTTTTTTCAGCTGCGCCTCCAAGTGCTTGAGCCTCTCCTGCAATTTCCGTAACTCTTCTTCCAGGACTTCGTTTCTCTCAGGGCTCTCTGGCATCAAAACAGCGGTTCGATGGGAATCCAAGGGCACCACTTGGTGGTCCTCGAAAATCTAACAGTGCTCAACACCGAGTCTGCAGGTCTCCACAGCTCGATCGCAGAAATCTAGGCACTATGCGTGGTTGTATGCAGTTGTGCTGTGTTATAAAATTCACGCGTAACTGAATGTGTTGATACGTAAGATACGTAAGGCAGGGAAGCTGGATTATAACAAATTACCCAGATGAGGCATGATTTGCATCTGATGACATCCGTCAGACTTCTGCTAGCTTTGCCCTGCGAGCCAACCACGCTCGCAGCAAGGCTGGATGCTCATTGAAAACGACGAGACTTGTGTGGGCAGCACAAAGCCAAGTCATTTGGAAAGGAACGGACAGAAGATGAGTTGTACATATTGTACCAAGCGTTGCAAATAAAAGACTTCAGGTTTCACTCAGTTTCACAGAAAACTTCGAGACCGAGACCACAGCACCTGCAACTGCTCCCAGCTGTGCCGCGCCATGCGCCACTGCTGCGCACCGCGCAAGGAACCCAGCAGCGCTGTCACGGAAGCTCTGGAGCTCCAACCACCTGCCACGGGGCCCACCGGGTGGACGGTTGTTGGGCACCACAACTTTTGGGGATTCCATGGGATTCCACTGATGTTGCTTAAAGAAAACTAAGAAAAATCTGTAGTTCAAATTGCCTAGTCATCATGAAGATTGATATGTCGCCTCTGTGGGTTATCTTCATGAATGGGAAAAGAAACAAACCACGAATACTGCATTGCAGAATCAAATGGTTCAGCTATATCAAGAGTTGCATCATATCTGATATCCTAGAGTACCGCAGCTGACATCAGTGAATACAAAAACAGCCCACCATTGCCTGTGGCCATGAGGAAGCAGTCTAAAGCAGTGTCCCATTGCATGGCGTCACCTCAATTTCTGCAATCTGTCGCTGGTGAGTTGACATGAGTTAGTTGACAGTTACTTTTGCCAGAAGATACAGCAGATCTTCCATGTGGATTGTTGCAGTCTGATTTTCCATATCATCCATGTCAGAACATATTTGTATCAGCCATACATACATACATACATACATATATATATATATATATATATATGTATATATACGGCAAATGCCTGGGCTTTGCCCGGAACCGCAACCACGACAGGCAACGCATCAGCATCGTCGTCATCATCATCATCATCATCATCAAACCCTTGTTGAAGATCTTCAAAATGAAGATAGAAGTTTAACTGAGGTGGGAGAATTAAACCCTTTTTGAAGATCTTCAATGAATGTAGAGGTTTAACGGGGGTGGGAGAATTAAACCCTTGTTGAAGATCTTCAAAATGAAGATAGAAGTTTAACTGGGGTGGGAGAATTAAACCCATTTTGAAGATCTTCAATGAATGTAGAAGTTTAACGGGGGTGGGAGAAATAAACCCTTATTGAAGATCTTGAATGAATGTAAAGTTCAACGGGGGTGGGACTTTAATATGCCCTAATACCTTTGTTGATCTTCTCAATTGAATGTAAAGTTTAACGGGGGTGGGAGTTTAATATTCCCTAGTACCTTTGTTGTTTTTCCCATAGGAATTTTGTGAAGTTGCATCAACATGTGTGTGGGAATGGGAAACCTCTACCCAGGCGTTGCGCGTATATATATATAATGTTATATATAATGATATATATGTATATATATAATGATATACAAATTATGGCATGTATCAGATATATCATCCCCCAGCATCTCATTCGCCCCTTCGGCCCTTCGGCCCTTCGGCCCTTCGCCCCGGCACGAGTGGCAGCACGCCGCCAGGCTGGCGGTCAAGGTCACTTCATCCGGTTGCAGCGACATCTGCAGCAGCTCTGCTGCGAGATCCCAGCAAAGACCTGGTCATGGGATCAATGGGATCACTCATATATGATGTGATATGATATTATTATATTATATATTTATATATATATATATATATCCATATATATCCATATATATATATACATATATATATATCCATATATATACACATATATATATATATATATATCCATATATATTATATATATATATATATTATATATCCATATATGGTAAGCCAATGTGAGCCTGATTTTTTTTTAACTTCCACTGGGCAGGTTGGAGAAAGGGGAAAGCAAATGAAAGCAATGGTTTGGAGTGTGAAATCTTTACAAATTCGTTTGTTTTGGATATGTCTCTAGAGTCACTAGAGGACCCTCACAAATTTCCCAGAGCTCCCTACCTTTTCCAACGTTGCTGATGACAGAGTTCAGTTGGATCAAGTTGACTGCCATGCCATCCTCGCCAGAACATATGGGAAAACCCTGATCTGATCGCTTCCAGGCAGAAACCAGTTCATTCCTAGAGCGCCAAGATCCAACATCCGTGGTCAGTCATCCATCAAGGTCAACCAACAAGATCAACCACCAAGTCACCAACAAGTCACCAACATCCAAAATCCATCCCAAGATGTGTAGGCAGTTTGATGCAGTTTGCTGGTCTCCTGCCGCAAAGATCTCCAGCTCACCAGCCCTTCTTGCCAGGCGCTTAGAGTCTCACATGCACTCACCAGGGCAGTTCCTGTCGCTAGTGTCGCGATCCGAGCCATGTTGTGCTGTGCAAAAAAATGGCAGCTCGGATCAAGCCTGTCCTGCATCCAGTCTAGACGAGTCAGAATTTCCCTAGGATGAAAGTGTCTCTGTAAGTGTCTCTGCAAGTGTCTCTGTAAGTGTCTCTGTGGTCGGCTGGGAGTTTCTTCTGGAAGTTTCTTCAAATGTTCAGTCGCTGGTTTCTGGTTGCTGGACTTCTTTCTTCATTCCTCTTCATTCCTCTTCATTCCTCTTCATTCCTCTTCATTCCTCTTCATTCCTCTTCATTCCTCTTCATTCCTCTTCATTCCTCTTCATTCCATTCCTCTCCGCCGATCTTCAACCTGTTTAAATCTTTCACGTAAGGCAAAACTCTACATTCAGGACTTCAGCATGGCTTACGCTGAGACCTGTCAATCCTTTGATCTCACCAGTTAGCCCTAGGCTATGACCCCGACAGTACAGCAACTACTTTCAACCTTCCGGAACGAGAGCTCCAGCGTCCTGTGATGGCATCGCACTGTAGCCGCATCTTCGTGGCATCCTCCATCAGCCGCAGCATCAGCAGCCATTGCCCCGATACTGCAGCTGCACTGCCCAGCGCGTTGAAGGCTACCAAGTCGGGAAGCAAATGCCTAGAGCTGGAAATTTGGCACTTTTTTTTTGTGGCCTGTGTCTGAATGGGGCAGCATGCCATGAAATGGCTATGTCAATAGGAAAAATGAACTAGCCATTGGAAAAATGTCAATATGGCTTTTCTCAACCATTGGATGTCGGGGTCAACTTTTCAGACAAACCCAGGAGCAAAGAGCTTCTGGCACTCTGGCACTGGTCGTACTGTTTCCATCTGCTTCCAAGCTACATCCACCACATCTGCGAGTAGAGATGAAGCGCTTTCAGCCACGTGTCAACCAGGACACCAGTGGTGATGGCTGTCAACCTGATCTTGGGGAACTGGGAGCTTCCCTCAATCTCATGCTTAGGTTTAGCTAATCCACGACTTATCCCAAGATCGATGTCCATTTGGGTCTTCATGTGTATATGCACATAGTCATATTACTGATATACATCATACGTCATATATATATACACATACTATATATATACATATTATATATATACATATTATATATATATACATATTATATATATACATATTATATATATACATATACATATTATATATATATATACACTATATATATACACTATATATATATATGATTATATATATATGATTATATATGTGTCATAATATGCCCATATTTTTGGTAGTCCACATGCCCATTGTATGCCCAGCGTCGCGGCGCCGAAGCTCAGCAAGGTGGGCAGGATGCCACTGCAGCGCAGGATTTCCTGCGTCGCTGCGCTGCTGCGCCGTGCTCAGGTGGAACCTTGTACTACCAGTAGGATAAACAATATGGTAGTAAAAAACATATATATATATACTATATGTTATATTTAATGGAATGATATGGAATTATGATATGGAATTCAAATTGTTGAAACGAATACTGAATGCTAAGGCAGTAAGGCAGTATCCAAGTATCCCTCTTCCTCCACAAGCCCACAGTAGCCCTGCCCGCCAGTTTGCGACAAAGGCACCAGGGTTTGGTGGCTCAACTTCCACTCACCAGACTTGCCACATCCACTGATCACCTCAGCCACCGGAGGCAGTGGAGGCAGCCCAACTCTGCGACTGAGACAATGTTCAGAGTTCAACTGATGAAGTGCTGTCAAGCTGCTGCATTGAAAGGAATAGCCTCAAAATTGGCACAAATCGAATTACTGTAATCCTGCCAGTGCTGTCGCTGTCCAAAGTAACTAGCTAACCGACCTACACGCTTGCCCTTGCCATGCAAAGTAGTCATGCTGCTGCAACCAGACTATAGTGTGCAGATGCGTGCAGTGAAGACGAGACGGGAAATTCTTGAACCACTTTAGAACACCAAGCACCACAAGAATAACATATAACATCTGCAAGTTTGACAGGGAAAATGCAACACATCGCAATTCCGATGCTGTCAAGAGACATTGGGACGCAATGTTTCTGCTCTGACAAGACCTTGAAGAAGTTCCATGCTGTTCTGCCACCTTTGAGCTTTGGCACAAGCTCCAAGCCCAGCGCTCCTGGGTACTGCACAGTGGTTAACTAAGCGTTCCAAACGTTGCCAAAAGTCTAATAACTCAGCACAGACGGGTCCTCGACACCATGGTGGCCACCAGACCTGTCAGATGCAGAATGATGCAGATGCAAATGATGTCAAAATCCTATTCAGCCTATTCCAATGATAGTTGAAACTTCCGAAAGATGCACGAATTGCCATAAATGAAGTTACCCTCTGGTTATTTAACTTAGCCATGGAAAATGGCCCATTTATAGATGATTTTCCCATTAAAACCTCCATTCATAAAGAGATTTTCCATGGCTATGTTAAATCAGATGAGGGAAGGGCTGTGGCTCGCTTTCCGTGCAAGACACAGCGCTTCTGGTGAGGTCAGGCCCCCGACTCCCCATCCACACCTCGTTGCACCAACAGCTCCAACAGGACCAGAGACTCTGACCAACCTTAGCACAGAACCAACAGCTTCAAAGTCAAGGATAAAGATAGCATTGATGACATACATATATATATATATATATACATATATACATATATATACATATATACACATATATACATATATATACATATACATATATATATATATATAAATATATACATATATAAATATATATATAT
>Ga0126342_10020892_pt1 | contig 10965 bp, 13 predicted proteins | sample Cyp1metagenome_FD_92528 | JGI IMG/M metagenome (GOLD analysis project Ga0126342, IMG submission 92528) | Coral microbial communities from Lord Howe Island, Old Settlement Bay, Australia - Cyphastrea 1 metagenome | ecosystem: Host-associated > Invertebrates > Cnidaria > Coral ... | reverse complement strand
GAGGACGAGGAGGAGGAGGAGAGGAGGACGAGGCAGGAGGAGGCGGAGGAGGAGGAGGAGGAGCAGGAGGAGGAGGAGGCAACTGACATAAAATCTAACAACCCTCACCTGGCAGGTGGGGAATAACCTAAACCCAATTCTCCAATTTCAGTTTCCTCTATGGCACCCCTTAATTCCGGCCATAGGGGCCCCATGTCAGGGTCCGGCAGGCGCGGTTGCACCGAGACACTTCTCTCTCTGTTGCCAATACCTGGGTGGCATGCCATATGCACAGGGAACAAATGGAAGGAACACAGAAAATAAGGCCTACTTAGTCATGTAACCCCCGGTAACTATATATCAAGCACAAACCCTAGTTATTGCAGTTTGAAACCAACCCATACCTTTACTTGGTGGCTCAGCCCACTTAGTAAGAGGATTATTGTAATAGGTTATGTGATTATACAGCATACATCCCCGGTTATGAGTGGACTGAGTATGGCTAACCCAGTTGCAACTCGGGGTTCAAACCTGGCAGTGGGATGAACCACCAAGTATAGACTGGGCAAATTTGAAGTGCAAATCACCGTTTACAGGAAGACCCTTGAGTAAGTTAAGGACCGCTACGCTATACCCAGAATCAAAAGCATAACACAGCAAATAAGAGACCTGAACAAGATAGGGTTTTGCGTGCCCAAAATGCCCGCCCCTAGGGACAAACACCTCAAACACAACAAAATTCTCTGAAGCCAACGGCTGGATGAGTACTTAAACGTCCCATTGAAGCCTCCACACAATCTGAGCCCCTGCAGCGCTCGCATGTTGCCTCTTTGGCCACGGTCTCCAGTCATCGAGTCAGGTTCTGTTCCCTTTTTTCTCCTCCTTTTCATGGAAGTCTTTCGCTTTCCGCCTTGCTCGTGTTTGTGAAAGATCTTGCGACGACGATTCTCTCGTCTCTGCGCCTCCCTCATCAACAAAGACTGCCACCTTTTAAGCAACTTCCTCAGGGTGTTCAACTGGCGAGCCTCATGAACTGCCATCCTCACATGTTTTTTACCAACATGTTTTTTCCTCTGCTGTTCCTTGTCATGGGCTGCCATCCGGCGTCTCTCCCAAAGTTGCAAATGCCTGACTCGTACATGGTCAGCTTCTGCATGCCAGGCATGAATCCTTGTGAGGTAACTGGTGGCACTTGCACCGATGGCATGAAACATGTCAGCAACCGTTCCGACAAATTGCTGCCACAGTTCCTCCAATTCATATGGAGAGAAAAAATCGAAGACATTGTAATTTCCCCTGCAATGCTTTACGCGTTGACGAAAGGCTTTCATGCAGTAGCGAAGTTCCTTTACATCTTCCAAGCAGTAAACAACTGGGGCTTTCACCCGTCTCGTTCCTATGAAGATACCCATGTTTTGGGTCACGATGAATCGCAATTCCAGCTCCTCAAATGCCTTTCCTTACTCCAGAGCGCGGGACACAAGCGCTTCTTGGAAGCAGTCCTCCCACGCACCTTCGCAGCTGCTATCCGTTGCTTTCTGCCTTGCGGATGTGAGGATCACCAAGTATTCAAGAGCTGTAGGCAATTCACAGGATCTGCTGAAAATTTTCACACGATCAATTTCAACATTGGCCTGATACCGGGCGCGCCCTCTGCGCTGGACCCCTCTGATTCCGGAGTCCGACTGCGACCTTCTTGGCTTGCTCTTCTTCCCCAGCGGTGCAGCTTGCACCCTTTCTGGGCTTGGGATCTGTACCACCACGGCTGAGCTTGCCACACTAGAGTCTCCTTGTGGGGTCGCGCCAGTATCAACCATCCACTTCTGCAAAAGAACCCGCTGAGCCTGTGAAAAGTCTTTGCTGATCACTTGAAAACGCAGCTCGCGAGGCAATTGCTTGAGCAAACACTGAATTCTCATCATCAGTTTTACTTTCACATCGGCAAACATCTTTGATGCTTCAGCACCAGGCTCAGATTTTGACGTTTCAGATTTTGCAGCACCATCAGCAGCTCTGGCCTTTGGCTGTTCACTCGGTTTCTTCCTTTCTCCACCTGAAAAACTTGGCTCCCTGCACTGGGTTTGGGCTCCTTTGGCTCCAAGCTGCTGGTCATATTTCCTTCGCCCTTCTGGGTCCGATAGGGTCTCCAGGGCATCATAAACTTGGTGAAAGGCGTCTTTGCTGCCGCCCTTGTCGGGATGCACTTGCAAGGCACGCCGTCGGAAAGCAAGCTTGATCTCACTTAAGGTAGCATGCTGGGGTACCTGCAAGACATCATACAAAGAGCCGCATGTCATCAAGCTTGTGGTCACAATCAGTTTAGGTGGGGCTGGATTAGGCCCCCACTTGTGTCATGAATTGACATGTTTTTGCACCAATTTGCACTTGACAGTTAACTACCATCCAGGAGTTAATAGAAGCCTCCAAATTGAATTATACATCTCGAAGTGGTTGGTGGTTTCACCCCCTGGAAACATATGCTTGTCATTGGGGATCATCATCCCAAATATGGTTGAACATATACAATATGATACAATATGATTGCAAGGACCAACCAGCAAAGCATGAGGCTTGGAATAATGGGCTGAACTGCTTGTTGAATCTTGCAGCTTGATCCGTCTCTTGAATTCTGCAACCGTGCTGAAAGCTGCTTTTTTAGCAGCTGACCGACCCTGTTGATGACATCGCCTGTCGAACAGAGGCTGAAATCTCGCAACACTTTGGGCCGCTGGTGTCCTGAGTTTGTCTCATTTTTGTCATGATATCTCATTTTATACCCTCTGGTAATGACTAGCATAACTATAGAAAAAATCACCATGCTATTTTCATGGGTCAATCAACTATTTCTATGGTCATTTTCCAGTTCGCAAACCGTAAACGTTTACCAGGCCGGGTATACCAAACCGTGGATCATCCATCCATTTGGTCCATGGCAGGTAGCCAACGACAGAACCTCCCAAGGAACAAACGAACGGCTACAAAAATAGTTAAACATATTCCAACATACCAAGCAAGTTGACATCTAGTGACCTAAAATCTAAAACTATTCAATGATCCTTCATCAAAATCACTAGAAATTTTATCTACGAAAAACAGAACAGCGGGTGAATGGTTGGAGTACTGGCTAACAGCTAACTTTCATGAAGCAGGGACTGTTTGAGCAAGACTATCTTGAACTAAATTGCCACAAATTTAATTGCTCAGTGGTTTCAACCCATCTCAGCAACATTGGTCATTTGGGGAAAATTCCTTCCCTTTTTTGGGAATGAACATGAACACTGTTTCATGATCACCAACTAGTCAACAAGTCCTCCATGAAAATTACCCCCTGGCAATCTAACATAGCTATGGAAAGTGACCTATTTAGGCTTAATAATTTGCCTATCAACATGGCGTGTTTACATAGCAAAGTGTTAGGTTACGGGAATCCACCAAACAACAAAAACTCAACCTTCGAGGGCTGCGCATTATAATCCCCATTGTACCTCCCCCGTACAGTTATCCCATTTTATGTCCATTCTTAAATATTTTTGCCCCAAGCCAAACAAGTCCATGAACATGGCTCGAATGGGTCCCAGTCCCAGTTGCTGAATCGCTTCATAATCGGCCGCTGCCTTTAGCAGAACATCGCCTCATACAGGTAGATTCGTTTGGGCAGATTTTGCTGCAAAACACATGGAAGTTTAGTTTTGCCAACACGGGCATTTAACCAACGTGGGAGTTGAGCCAACAATTCAAGCAAAACAGACTGGGAATTAGACAACCAACAGGGAACGTTAGCATTTAGCAAACACAAATGTTGAACCAACTTGGAGAGTTCACCAGTGCTGAGCCAATGATTTGAAGCAACAGAACTTGGGGAGTTCACAAGTAACAGGCTGCCGCACGGGCGTTGCGCACGAAGAGGGGTTCGTATTGTTGGTTTGCCAGGGCGAAGAGTTTTCCCAACTGGTCCTTTTCAATCCTGCGGCAACACATCCCGGCCCTTGGGACGGCTCATGTCAGGCCGTACAACGTGGGGTTTTTGATAATGGGCCCAGCCCAAGCACTGTTTTATCATGACCCTTTGGTAACATAGCTATGGAAACCATGGGCAATTTCATCATCATTACCCTTTGGTAATGACTAACAGTTTGCAAACTGGAACATGGCCCATAGAAATAGTTGATTGACCTACCCTCTGGTAATTTAATATAACTATGGAAAATCACCATTTATAGTGAATTTTCCCATGAAAACTGGTGATTTTCCAGTTCGTTATGTTAAATTACCAGCTACTAAAGATGGTGATTTTCCAGCCAAGGAGGACCGAAGGTTGGAAGCCCCGAAGCCGCACAGCAGGACACTGCACAGCATATTTACCATATTTGTCACGTACATATGGTATATGTAAGCTTAAGGTGCTTAAATCCCAGTCATATCAGATTATACATTAAACTCCCATTTATCCCATGAAACAATCTTACGCTGAGATATAGCGGCACACCGCAACGATAAGATCTGTTCCCTCCTGTATTGAAAGGCCAGCTGCAGTGTGAGCGCCAATCCGTCCTCAGCAGCTTGGAAATCCCACAAAACGGGACGCCTTTTTACGGGTTCAGTTCGGGAAATGGGTGGAGATAATTATGATAATTACCATAGTAAGTTGGGATATTAACCTCTGCAACTAGGATTAAGTACGATTATGTCAAAAAATCACTTGTATATAAATCATAACTTCTAACTGGAACTGCACACCCAGGTAGCTTTTTTTAAAGGTAAAGCTGGGTAATCCCTTCCGACCTTCACCTTTTGATCCAGTACATTTCACCATGGTTTCTGCACAGCATGTCCCACTGAGGCGAGACCTGACCATCCAACTTTTCATAGTGGGACTAATTCCAGTTCTGACCATGGCATACTGGCATAATTACTGTAAATTTGACAAACACCACCCTTCCAACTAACATAGACCCCAAGAATCGCATTTTTTTGGAGGGTAGTAGTCTTCGAACCTCTTATTTGGCAGGATCGATGCTACGAGTAGTTGGGGGGATGGCACCTTCTTTTATCATATGATTGCCAGATTCAAGGCCACAACTCACCAGCCGTAGATTTCACGCTTGTTAAGCCAACCAGGTAAGGCCAGCATCTTACCAACACTGGACAAAAGGCTGCACATGTTCACACAAACCTATGGACAAATCAGAAGCACCAAAACAGTCAAGAACAAAATGTGGGAAGACCATCATTGTTTCCGCATGTCTTGTGCCGATCGTTAAGCAATGAAACATGTGTGCTTATCGAATGACACCAGTGAATACTATGCCTGGCCAAAAACATTGTGGGCTGGCCCGAATTCGCTGATAACTGGAACTGCACCCCCAAGAACCTTGTTTGGCACAAGCAGCTTTAGTTCGCGTTTGCAACGGTCCCTGTGAATCCTTCATATTATCGAAGGACCTCAGGCTCGTTGATGGAGGTCAGCATTACCATGGTAGGATGAGTTCAAACGAGAGATTACTGTAACCCCGTGAGGGTTGAACGTTTTCAAAACCCAAAGAAATACAAAGAATGCCAAATTTGGAGGTTGTGATATCTGGCCGATCCTTTTCCCACTTCTGATGGGTCAAGAAGTGTCAAGTTGGTGCGAAAATAATACAATGACAATAATTGTGACATGCAACGAAGCTACCATGCCAGCTAGCATGCGGGTTACCATGCCAAAATCATGACTAATCTTGGAGAAACTGACCAAGTGCCAAACCGTAACCCTTACCCCCTGATAGACCCTTCCTACAGCCAGTGGTTTCGTATTGGATCTCTTAATTTTGGAGTCCCAGCCGTGGGCCGATACCATGAAACTCATGGTACCCAGATGATGCACCGTCCTATGCCCCAAACATGCCCAACACTATTTAAACATATTCAAACATAAAACATAGTCAAACATATTCAAACGATTCTACCCAAGTGGCAAAATAACATAATCTTGCCACAAATAAACGATTCATCTTGACATGAATATATTTGTACCTGTGTAAATGTATGCAAATAAATCTACTGTATATCATGCTATTTAATCATATTTAATCAGTCTTATTCCTTGGATTTGGATGTGTAAACATGGTTGTACGCACACATATGTATACACACACACACACGAATATATATATATATATATATACATATGCATATATAAGTATATATATATATATATATGTAATATACACACATATTTACACATTTGAAATCATTTGCCAAATAATTTCAGACATAATACGTATATATATATATATATGCATATACATGTGTAGTATGCGTAATATAATTTATATGTTTACAAATAATAATTACCATTATTACCAGGCTATCCTTGACATCAACCCACCTCTCTTGTGTGCGAAAAAGCGACACAGTCACCCGTGTGGACGGAAAGGCCAGAAAGCTCTTCCATGGGCCAATCAAATGCCTTCCTCCTGTCAGCCAAACATCAGAAAACCATAGAATACTACAAACAAGAAATTTTGCATTGTCTTGGTATCTCTTGGTACCCATGACGTTCCATACGTGAACCATTGCATCTGTTCTCAACAACTTCCAAAAACTGCTCGATGGGGCGCCAATGGGACCACATTGGGCCCACAAGCTTAGTCCTTTTGAGCACATTACCATGCCATTTTGGGGTCTAATACTGTAATTCAAAAAGATTCAAGCAGGTTCATCATCCATCATCATTGGCTCAAACAGCAAATTGTTGGATCGTGAAATTCCGTTGTTGCTTTTCATGGTTGGTACCCACACAACCCATTTCCAAACCTACTATGTGCATTTTCACCGTTGCCAACCTTACATACTCTGCATTTTATTCTTTTAGCGGGTTAGCATGCATGCATACATGCATACATACACACACACACATATATACACAGAGAGAGAGAGAGATATATATGAACAAATATGTACATACTGATTTAGCTATCCACCCAATGCTTCCCCAGTCAGCACAACGATGGAATTGTCAAGTCCTTCGTAGACGGCATCCGAGTTCACCTGCTTGGTGATCAGGTTCACCGTTAAGCCGTACTGCAATGGTGTCAAGGTACCTGCAGAACCGTTTTTTGGCAACGCGGCAACGACCCGGCCAAGGTGGTAGACTGGTAGATTCAGAAGCCAAATTAACAATTGATTGACTGGTAAGGTATATATATATACATATCGTATATATATATACTGTATATGTATATATATATATATACACATACATATTTGAATCTGAGAGTCACAGATAGGTGCACTTGCTTGATCACTTTGATGGATTGACTTGAGTCATACAAATAGAATCAAATAGATGCAAACAAGATCAAGAATACGCAACAATTGAATTGATTAGAATTCGTATCACTGAAGCCATTGAAAACCAGCCAAATCTATCTTGTGGTTGGGAAATTATTGGTAATCTTAGTAGCTCCAACTAGCTTCCGATTTTTTGAAAATTATGGATACCGTAATCATTCCCAAAAGTTCCCTCCATTCACCACGAGATAGGCATGGCTCAAACTTGGTTACCTCTGGTCCCCGAGGTCTTTGCATGGCTTCACCCATGTCATAAATGTGGGTGAAACACGGTGAAACAATGTCATAAACCATCCCCAATTTCACAATGTTTATAGCTTGTATAAACCATTCCCAGACCTGGCTGGTTTATGGCATTGTTTTAACCACATTACTGGTTAATAATGGTATGAATGGATGGTAAACCATCATTATGACTGCGCGCAATCCTTTATTCACCACCATTATTCATCACCATCATTCACCATCAAAAGCCACCCACAATTCGCAGCACCTACCGACAGCAGCAGAAAGAAGAAGCAGCAGCAGCTGCCGCCCAGCGCAGCCAAGCGCTTCTGCTGTCCGCGCCGGCCTGCCCGATATTGCCCGATGGCATCGCGACATATCGCGACAACAGCAGCTGGGATCGGAGAACCTAAACGGTTGTATAACGGTTTCTACCATGGGATACCGGGAGAACTAAATCTAATAAGATAACCAACAGTAACTAACATATGTACGACTGCATTATATGGATAACATTGGATAAAAATAACTTACATGTAATGCCATCGAATCACATTGAAGATTTGGCAGTGAATGATACTAAACGAACAAAACAAAGTCAAGAACTGAATGATATAAACATCGAATGAAGACATGAATTGTGAATTATTGGTGCCGTGTTATATGCATATTATTCAAAGTTCATATGCATATTATTCAAAGTTCAATCCATGATATAGTTGTATGTGACACGCAAATACCTTATCCAGCCGCTCGCCAGGTATTTTTCGCGCTTATTTTTCCGGCATTTCTGCCAGAGTCGGCCGTTGTTTGGCTCTCTCAGCCTGGGAAAAAATCGCTTTGAAACATGCAATTTGCATCTCTTGACTAGAAAAATAGGAGACTTGGCCGTGGCCAGTGTAGCAAGGCACATCCTGCCGGCCATGGCAGGGGATGCCCGCTCTGTTCTAAGAAGTCCCGCAGGTGCCCATTGCAACACACCACGATCCACAGGTGAAGTAGGCTCATCAATTGAACGGACACTCTGCGCAGCTATACTTCAAATAGAATCTCAAAGTCGGTGGCATGACCATCATAATTTTAAGATCTCTTCACTACATTTTTCATTTCCATTTGCCACCGTATTTTATAATATTTCAACTGGTTGCCGTCCCAGTTCCCACACAGTTGCGCTGTGGCTCTGTCGCGCATCTATCTCGCGGCTTGGTTCTCAGGATGCAGTGGACCGCCCACGGCATAGGCACCCGATGGCACATCGGGGTGGGGCCTCGGCTTTCCCACAACAAAAATCCCATCATTCACCAGTTAAAACCATTTGAAACAAGTAGAATCTCCATTTATAGATTCTGGATAAATGGCAATAATTCACTAGTCTGATTTAAGGCCATTTGGGGATGATTTCCCGTTGTGAACCGTAATTCAAGTGACGTCGCGGTGAGGTCGTTACAATTTAACAATGTTAAGCGTATTAATCTAACAGGTGATATTCCATCAATCTAAATCGGGTATTCAATATGGAATGACCCACGACCAAGTAGCTAAGTTGGTTGAAATTACCTGGTTAAGCGTATAGACGTGTAGAGTTAGATGGGTGAACAGAAGCTGACAGCAATGACGTCATAACCACAAATGGCGCGCCACTTTGTAACTAGCTATTTGCTCACGTTTTTCGAGGTCCACAGCATAAGATGTAGCCATGTGATTTTTTCTTCCGGGGGGATTCCATCTCGGCTCACCTTCTGCTTGTCTCAATCACCAAGCTTGTCACCTGAACCACAATTTTCAAGGGTGCTCTATTTTCATTTGCCAAATCACCATCTACCCTCTGGCAAAACCAACATAGCTATAGAAAGTCATCAGGTTTATATTCAAATAGGTAAATCACCATTCTCAGACTTGTTATCCATTATGATTAGCCTCATCATGTTTATCCATTATCAACCCAATGTTCAATAGCTATGCTAAATTACCAGAGGCTTTCCAGGCTGTGCAGGTACCATTGGGGCACCAGGGCATGATTGGGGAATTTTTCACAAACCAATAATTCCTGGATCATTATCATATTACACGCATCATACACATATAAAATGATATAAATACATCATGTACGTGTTTATTTAGCATCCTTCCATCCCCATCTCCATACCTTGCCCACTTGCAGCTCCAGCGGCTGAGCGGAGTACTGGATAAACTCAGGTCCCGCCAACTTGCTGCCATCGTTGGTCAGCACGGCCACCGATGCCATGTTGCCCGCTTTGTCCACCTCAGAGTGAAGATTTTCATGTGAATTGATGATGGTTACTGTTACCATTAATGCTGAATGATGATTAATAATCATCATGGTTGATGGTTAATGGTTGCTGGTTAATGGCTAATTAATGACAATGATGACTAATGAATGATTAACTATTAGTGAGGATCAGAAATAATGATGATATAAGAAGACAAACGTTGAGCAAGGATAAATGTGGACAAAGTGTGACAGAGGTTTTTTTTGTTGTATGTTATCCGCGTTTTCAGGAAAACTCCTCCAATTAATATCACACGAGTCTATTAATCCAGGGTTGACATTAGTGATCAGCACATTCCAGGTACAGTCATTAATAAATAAGCCTGGCTAGGATGTCCCAGAAGTGCCGATCAGGAACATTCCGTGGTGCTATCTGCTATCCTTTTGTGCTGCCAGAATATCAATGACCATCCATGACCTATACACATGAGGGCAGGGACAGCACTGGGTGCCATTCTCCGGCAGTTTCTGGTATGTCGAAAATCTCAGAATAAATATACTGTCTGGTACTTTTAACATCTTTTAACCCATCTGAAACAAGATGGCCGTAGATCAACTGGGATCAACATCCTTGGCGAAAGCCTACGACGTAAATCCACCAACTCTAGCAACCGGCAGAGTTCGGGGGTCCACAGAACCGACACCAAGCGACGTAGTTGGGGGCGGAGAAGACTGTGATCAAGGGAAATTGACCTCGGAGCTGGAGTTGGTCACAAGCTTGCCAGTCATTCTACATGAAGAACGACAGTCAAACACACACACACATAACAACACAAGCTCATGATTCAAGAGTCCGACATTGACATGATATCCTTCATATGGTGGATTTACCCGTTATCTTGGAGTGCCAGATTTTCACCAGGGCGCCCTCGTGGTCATAGCGGTAGCCCTGGGCCTTCACTTCGTGGGAACGCAAGGTCATCCTGTCAACGTTTTCAAGGATGGCCTAGTGAAGTCCCCTCTTTAAATAGACTTAATTAGTGGAATTTAATAGGGTTATAAACAACTTATATACTAACTAGGTACACGGCTCACAGGCGGCCGTGAGGAATTCAGCACACCAGCAATGCTGAGCATTTGTTTTTCTGCTGATTTACAGTGGTCAGAGCATTCCAGTCCATTTTGGATCTTTCACG
>Ga0126342_10020891_pt1 | contig 10966 bp, 11 predicted proteins | sample Cyp1metagenome_FD_92528 | JGI IMG/M metagenome (GOLD analysis project Ga0126342, IMG submission 92528) | Coral microbial communities from Lord Howe Island, Old Settlement Bay, Australia - Cyphastrea 1 metagenome | ecosystem: Host-associated > Invertebrates > Cnidaria > Coral ... | reverse complement strand
GCGATAGAAAATAAAACTTTTTGGGGCCTGAAAAGTTTTTTTTCCTTCCTTGCCTGCTGACCGGCCTCTGGCGATAGAAAATAAAACTTTTTGGGGCCTGAAAAGTTTTTTTTCCTTCCTGGCCTGCTGACCGGCCTCTGGCGATAGAAAATAGAACTTTTTGGGGCCTGAAATGTTTTTTTCCTTCCTTGCCTGCTGACCGGCCTCTGGCCCCCAAAAAAGTTTCTAGCCAAGCCCAAGCATGCAACAGAACCAATGCAAGGCTACCTCGTCGAGGTCGGCTAATTCTGATGAGCAAATTAAGGACTGACCTCGCTAATTCCTGCAACCTGCCTCGTTGCCTCGGCTGTCCTCGCTATAATTTGTGCAGATACATATATATCATTATGTCTAATATAGTAGTTACATATATTATCATGATCTTTTTGTATGCGTCTTCCTACATTACATCAAATCGTATCTATATGAATCTCATAGATGATCATATCATGAACCATATGTCTTCCATAAAAAAAAACACCATGAAAAATCTAGAAATCTCTGATGAGTCGCGACTCGTCGGGATCCGCTATTCCATTCCCTTGGCGATCCCAACTGGGGATCCGGGCCAGGTGGACTTGGACGGTTTGTTCTGTGGAGGTCATATGCAACCAGTTCTTATCTTGACCTCGGAAGCCGCAGTTATGGCCATGGCTATCAGTTATAACTGGTTATTTCTGTGGGATTATACATTCTATAAATGGGGTTAGTTCAGTACTTATAACTGGTAAAGGGCCATAACTGCGTGGCTCGAGGACTTGGTTCGAGGACTTGGGCCACGAGGACTTGGCCCAAGTCTTTCGATTCGAGGACTTGCATCACTGGTTGGTGGTTGTGGTTTTTCACCGGATCCCCTCTGAAAAATGATGGACTGAAAGTCAGTTGGGATGATGAAATTACTGAATGGAAAAATAAGAAATGATCCAAACCACCAACCAGATCATGTAAATCTTCCAGCTGGGGCTAAACCTTAAAAATTATCCGATGTTGCAGAGCTTTCTCGCTCTACGTCGAAGATGTAGAAGATCCTAAATCACCTCCGAATCGGGTGTGGATCAGAAGTATTAACCCCCCAAAAAAAGTTCAAGGCTTCAAGGTCCCAAAAAATAACACATATTGGCCATATGTATATAATTGGTAACCCATTTTGGTGTATACTGCATGGTATATACTTCCTGGTGTATACCCCCCAACTGGCCACTATTTCAGGGAGAATGATGATTATATAACCATCAGATTTTGGAATGCCCACATCAGGGTTGCTCCTTGTCACCAAAAAGCACAAATTGACGTTAAGTTGGCCAAATATGGCTAGATAAAGAATAAAAGCGGCATTTGTTTCAAAAAGTGGTTCTCATTTACCTATAACAGGCTTGCTCCCAACACCCCAGGTATGACTTACAATTTTGGCGTAATTTTACACCCCAAGAGTGTTTTTTTCTAAACCCTCTGGTTATTTAACATAGCTATGGAACCCATGGCCCATGGATAATAAATAAACAGGATGTGCATGGATGTGCCTATTCAAAATGGTGATTGTTTCACTTCGCAAAGCGCAACCTTCAGAACCGTTCGAGGGTGCCCTGGACCTGCGATGGTCCTGGGCATCCCCTACGAAAGCCACCAGCACCATAGCAGCAGGGATCGCAGGTGGTGAGGTACGAAAAGCAGCGGCTGCCGTCTTCTGAGGCCGTGGTGATGGATCAGACCCCACCAATGGTAACTGGTAAAAGAAATTGGCCGGAAATTCGGTGGCTGGTTATGGTTAGTTATAGTTATGGTTAGTTCCTATGCTTTCTATAAGTGGCTAGAACTGCCTTTATCATCATACAAATGGTGCATCAAAAACATTTTAAAAGCTATGAGTTGGTTAGACACTGGTTGAAGTTTCGGCAACGGCTAATCATCTAATCCCACTGCCTCACTCACCAAGGTGGAATCTGCAGCAAGGTGAAATAGTTACGTTCTACCTACGGGATGAGGCCCCAGTTCGTTAGCTAAGTTGGTTTATAACCCCCATGAATACTCCCATAGGATCCATGTAGCATATATACCATACATAGATCCTATGGGACTATAGGTAAGTGCGTACCATAAACCATAGTGACATTGGAGCAAAAAACGATAAGGATTAAACGGTTAAACAACTACCCATCCAGTCGGTGATGGAGAGGCATCAATCAACATCAGGCTCCAGTGGGCCACTTTTAAGCTCCAGTTTGTCCAGTGTGCCCACTCGAAACAAGCCCATCTTGTGGACTTCCCAACTTTTCCATGTCCAATGATACATCACTGTGTGGCACCTTTTACCCTTTGGTAAACTAACATAGCTATGGAAAACCACCATTGTTAATGGGTAAATCCACTATTTCGTCTGGGCCATTTCCAAGTTCACTGTAAACGTTCCCCAGGCCGGGTAATGGGTCATTTGGCAGTGTGTCAAAACCTTGTACCCCTGGTGAACATCAAAATAGCTGGTAAATGGATGTTCATCTCCTAAAAATGGTATGTATAGGTATTGATCCATAGCCATTTAAGTATCATAACCCAATCAAGTCTCCTGCCAGCAACATCCAACTCCTGCACACCGTGAACGGCCAGGTTACGAGTCCACACCAGAGGACCGAGTTCAGGGTCGATTTCGACCACCTCGTCCTGGGCAGCGCCATTTTGACGACTGTGGGATGGCCATGTGTCAAATGGAGCTTCAGGAATTGTACCTCATATCTATGATGGATGATAGAGGGATAGATATCGAGGTAAATTATTCATGTATTCATTTATCTATCTATCATCTTATCCCATAGATCAATGGCCTTTATCTATCCATTTATCTTGATATCAGGGATTTTTTATCTTCTAGTTGGGGATAAATCGGGATAAATGATAGATGAATTGGGATAAGGGAGGAAGAAACTGAGATAGATTGGCATTCTTGTGTTGATAAATGGGGGTGGCTGTCTGGTCCTCATGACTATCACTCTCAGGAAATGTTGACATAATTGGCGGGTAGTTTAGTGGCCATTTGCCATGATTTATTCATTTTGGAAAGAACGTCCTAATTGATCAACCACTGATTATTGATCAGGGGTTGGCAAATGAACCATTAAACACATTTAAACACCATCTGGGTTAAGTAGATTCATAGATTCACGAGAGCGATAAGGGGAGGACCTTGAACCATCAATGTCTTTGTGTATCTATTTTGCAACGTCATACTTTACACACAATCACAGTGATGATGGCAAGGTTGTATTGTAAAATAACACCAATGCTACATGGTCTGAAACTGATGTCGAAGGTTGAAAGTCAAAATTTCAGGCGCCTTTGCTGCTCTTGTTTTCCTGAGCTATAATTGTCCAAAATACTTTCATCATAAGCTACTCCCTGGTAAACTAACATAGCTATTGAAAATGACCATTTTTAATGGGTAAATCCACTATTTCGCCTGGGCCATTTTCAATTCGCAAACTGTAAACGTTTACCAGGCCGGGTACCCCCTGAAGTAGCTGACAATTTCTCTGATGGGCCATCAAGTGGATCACAACATGTTGCCAGGGCAAACCAGGGGCAGTCGGCCTTGCCCTCGACTTTCACTGTGACACTCTTCTTCCCGACGTATCCTGTCCTTGGCTGTTAGAATGACTTTCCTGTCCCCTCTGGAAATCAAACGTGGTGAGCTGGAAAATCCACTCTTCAGACTCTTCATAGATGATTTTCCCTATAAATGGAGGTTTGTAGCTGGGAACATCATCTATAAATGGTGGTTTTTCCAGCTAGCCACGTTTGATTACCAGAAGGTACTTGATATTGCCATCTGTTCCGAGAGTTCAATTTCCCTGGTATGTCACTCTGCTGTTGTGTTGTGACGTGTCACTTCAAAAAAACTTGTCTCAGTTTCTGTTAACCCTTCGCAGGTTCTATCCTCATGTTTGCTTTGTAACAGTAGCTAGTATCCCATTCTTTCTGATAAACCAACATCTTCTGGGGCTAACGGATCAAAAAAAACAAATAAGGATCAAAAAGACAAATAAGGACGATCGTAGTGAAAATCGTCAAGACACTGCGGAAAGGGAGGATCAAAAAAAAACAAATGGGGATACATATGAAAAAAAAACGAAAGAGAGTAGGTAGCAAGGGAATTCGATTAAAAAATAAAAGCGGGTGGGGGAGAGAAGGTTACTTCTTTCTTTCTTTCTTTCTTCCTTCCTTCCTTCCTTTCTTTCTTTTTTTCTTTTCTTTCTTTCTTTTTTTTCTTTCTTTTTTTTTTTCTTTCTTTCTTCCTTCCCCTGTTTCTTTCTTTCTTTCCTTTCCTGATTTTGTTTTTTTGATCCATGGGTTTTACTTACCTTTATTTCGTGATAGTTTCCTTGTGTTTTCTCATGTTTTCTGGATTTTGTTTTTTTTGATCCCTGTTTGTTTTTTGATCCTTCTTTGTTTGTTTGATCCTTATTTGTTTTTTAATCCCTCCCCGAAAAGTAAAATGACCTTAGGTCCTAATCAACTCTGTCCGACCCATTTTACTTTGAGGTGAACTAGCGTTGTCATTGATGGACGGCGCATCCAGCACCGGTTGGTACGCGGCCGCGCGCCATATTACAGATCATGTTTGATGCCTAGTATGTGGCGCAGTATTTTGTCTACCCAAACTGTGCCTCCTGCAATTGAGCCACGAATGGCATCATGGGAAAAACATCCAAATATGCTTGAAGAGCAATCGAATTTTAACACATCTCCGCACCTCCAGGACATGGTCACCACCCCTTCATTGCCCCCCCTCCCATCTGCCCTGACCGTGACGGCACCTCCTCGGCTTCCTTCTTCAGACGATCTCAGGCCTCCGCCAAGGACATCTTCTGCGTCAGCTTCTTCTGATCGTGCGTGCGGCGGTGGGAGGAAACAGACGGGGATGAGATGGGCGCCCAAAATGATGCAGCTACTGGAGAGATTCAAAAAGAATAAGAAAACCCACTAGCAATTTTCATGGAGGGATTTGAATACGCACGTTTGGCCATTTGATTTTGCCGCTAAAGGAAGGCAGCCAACCAGTGAAGCTGGCAGGGAACTCCAATTGGGCCGGGGCCGGGTCATATTTGACATACTCCTAACAAAGCAATTTGCGCAATCAACTCTGATCCTGTGAATGGATCTTAAACTGGCCGCCTGACCCTGAAATCATTGCACGGCTTGATGGGGCCTAAGACTGACACCTGGCCATCCTTTGCAAGCCCAAAATGCGCACCTACTTCAACCGCCAATGGTTTGGACGCCACTTGAAGAAAATCCCACCGAAGAGGTCGACGCCAAATACAAAACAAAGATTTGCAGTTGTTTGGGGGTTCTGGCTTTTCATTAATGTAAAGGTCGCAAACATGATAAAAATAACATGACAAAAACCCATCTGCGCCGCTGCAAACTTCCATGTTTGCGTAAAAACCCCACCATTTTCGGACTTATTCCTAATTGTTCCTTCGTCTTCTTTCAGCAATAATTTCTTGATGAAGCAACACACATCATCTCCCGTCACCAAAACCCGAATCTTGAAAATCGAACGATTGAGCACACATGCCTGTCATGCGATGTTGAGCCGCAGCTCCAACAAATGAATCCCCATCATGGAAAATTGCCCATGTTTGGACTGGAAACCACCATCAGGTCATCCATCCTGGACTGATAACCACCATCTTCATGCCAAATGGATCAGGTGAAGCGCTTCAGCATGAAAAATCCGGACGCCCTGAGATTGAGCCAGCCTCCACTGCTGGACGCTGGTCCTGTCTGCTGGAAAACTGTTCTTTTCATTCTCCCTTCAGCTAGGATCCGAAATCGCTCATTCGTAATCAACAACGCCCAAAAAATATACAATTGATTTGGCATGATTTTAGGGCAAACCCGCAAGTCCAAAGATTCATTCCTTCGCCTGAATTTTCCAACGTCCCTCTGTTAAACAAGCTCGGATTTATACACTTGGCAAGGTTTTTTCTAAGCCATCTGATAGCACCCACCGTCCTGCATGTGGCCACTGACCTCAGGCCAGCATTTTTGGAAATGGCGAGCTAGACTTCTGCCTTCTGCTGGCCTTCTGCGGGCGTTAAAAACGCGCCATTCTGCGAGCCAGGGGGCTCTCCGAGACCTCTGATCCAGAGCTCCAGGTCTTCCTTCCCTCCGCCTTCTGGAACTCGTCAAGTGCTGCGGGATTCGTCAGCCTGAAGTCCCTGCAGGCTGGGCGAGTGAGGACGCGCTTGCTTTGAGCTGAAAGCAAGTTGAGTAAGTTGAGTGAGTTGATTGCCTCTGGTTAAGTTGGCATGAGCTTGGTTGAGCCGTGTTTAGTTGAACTTACCTTGAAACGAGTTGGATTGAGTTGAGCCAAGTTGAGCTGAGTTGAGTTAAGCACGTTGCATTTTTGTCTCAAGTTGAGTTGAGTTGGGCTGAGCCGAGTTGTTGTTGATGTTGTTGGAGGAGCGACGGAGGAGGCGGAGAAGGAAGAGAAGCATGACAACGACGTAGGAACGCAACGGGAAAAACAAGAACCAACCCGCCAAGCCTCTCCCTGTACACGGCCATGCAGAGGTTGAAAAAGTGCCGGCGATGGAGCCTGTTCTTCTGGCACAACTCTTTCAACCTCTGCTGTGCAAGAGCAACCTGGGCCTTCCAAAAGCACTGACAGCCGGAAACCTTTACAGCATCTTAGGAAAGAGAAACGCCCCGGAAGTTTCAAACTAGGGAAGCATCTTCACACATCACGAGAAATCAAATGAAATTTTGCCTGTGATTTTTGAAATTGACTTGCTGCAGGCCAAGGAACGTCTTGGCCTCCGTGTGCTCGCACAAGAATTGTTCCAGGAGAAATTGCTCAGCCAAGCTCCTAGCGCGCGAGTCGCCCCATGGCTCCTGCGCCGCTGCCGTGCGTTGCACCCAAAAACAGAGCCGTCGGTCTGCCCACCGAAGCTGCTGACGGTCCCGCTGCTGTTTCTTGACGCTTTGAAAGGCTGTCCTCTTTGGCCTGCAGCTGCTTCTGACTCAGCGGGACTTTGTCCCCATTGGAGTCGGGGCGTGCTGGCGACATCTCCTCAGAGCTGCCGCGTTAAACACAAAAAAAATCACAATGGCCAAACTGAACCCCAAGGGCGTCCCATCTTTCACATTTGAATTGGTTGATCTAAAAACCCGTCCGAAATTCGTCGGGGGCATGTTTGCAAATGGTTACGCCATTTTGAAATGGGCCAAGGCTCGCCAGAGGATGGCATCTGGATGGAGCCCCCTTCTTCCTAAATCCCCGGCTATCATCAAGCCCCAAAAAATCACAAATCAGGAGCACACACGCAACACAAATTCAGCCTCTAAACCTGAGCTTGAATCCTGGGTTTGCTCTATAGGAAAGCGCTGCGCAAACAAACAGAGCCGGCCGTGTTTTGTGAAAGGGCGCTTTTTTATCGGTGGCCCCGTACAGCAGGCCATAAGGCCTCTGTTAGATAAACGGGGACACTGCTGAACGCAAGAATGCGTTCTTCACATTAATGGGACAGCGCATCACGAAGCAAATCGGCTGCTTTAAGCAAGGCTTTGAAGTTGTAGCCTATAGCATTGTATTAGCATAACGGCGTTTGTATCAAATATACACATCTTGGCAAATAGATTAAATAAACGCATGCGGCGCACGCCCCTGTCTCCAACCACCAACATTTTTGTGTACTTTGCCCCAAGGGGTTCTGCATCAGGTACCTTTCCTGAAATAGATTATGTTACAAAAAAATAAGAACAAATAATTTTGTTTGTTTTTTGTTACAAAATTGCACTTTTTGGTACATTAAATTGTTTTATTTGGTTTTTTACTAAAAATACAACCAGTACAAGGACGCATGGGGAACGCTGGCAGGAGAAACATGAAAAATCAAACAAACATGCCACGCAGCAACGCAATGTCACTGCAACGAATGCTGCCGCGCTGCGTTTCGGATTGCCGTTCAAACTGAAAGCGATCCAACCTTGGTACCGCATAAGTTTCACGTGTGTGTACGCACAAAAACGATCTGGTTGCACTTGCTTTGCAAACATTGGCTGACCATCTATTATTATGGTTCAAACGCACCGGCTGACGCAAGGTGCTCGTGATGAACCTTGGCCACAAATCAAACAAAAGCAAGACTAGTTTGCTCTTGACATCCCTTCACATGGACAACACACATGCACAATCCTGACGCGCAGTTCACACAAGTTCTTGCAAACATTTTGGCCGCAGAGCCAATGAGAGTCCCTGTTCAGCAGTGGCACTGCCATGCGCATCTAGCGGTTCCAATGTGGTTGCCTTGACGAACCTTTGGTTCTTCTCTGCTTCCACCTCTGCATCATCTGGTTGGCCTGTAGCCACAGTGACACTTGAAGCAGTGACACTTGAAGCACTGGACCTGGGTTCTGACACTTGAACCTCTTGGTCTTGCGCTTCCTCAGGAGTTGGGCGAACATCAGCAGCGACAGATGACTTCACCTTGTTCTTGCTGATGGTTTTCTTGACAGGCCCAGGTGGTGGCTGCAATCCCACGCCACATGCCAAAGGGAAAAAGGCAAATGACCACATGTTTGGACTGCATGGCCTCGTTCTTCGCGTCGCAGGCGGCAGCAATGGCACAGTGTGAGCTGACGGTTTGAACTTGGCAAATAAAACGACTGCAGCAGCACCGAATGAATGCGCAACAAATGTCGCATTAGCGAAAATAAACATTCGTTCATTTGTCCAATGGGTTCATGTGTCCACATGTGTCCAACTGCCATTGTCTCATGTGTCCTTGATTCACTGTCATGTGTCCAGCAATTAAGCAAACATGACTGCCCACAACTGCGCAAGCTGATGCAAAGTGTTTTTTGATTTGGGCATTGGGTAATCTTCTAGTTCTGACAGCTGAAAACTGAAACTGCTGACAATTGAGCAGTTGAAGTCAAAACATTTGGCTGTCAGTACTTCACACGTTCTGGCACAACATCTACACAATCTTTGGTAGCATTGGCTATGCGTTCTGGTGTTTCACTTGGGGTTTGTGGACGGTCACAACGAAAAAGCTTCTGGTCCTTGACAGGCTCCCACCGTTGCCATGCTTCTTTGCGAACCTCCTTCAAGGCATCTAGCCAGGGCCTATTGCTGAAATTCCTTGAAAAATTTGCTGCACGCCCGGCCCAGACATTTGGGCGCGGCGTCTCACGAAACTTCATTTTGAAGCGGCGCGCCTTCGCATCAATCCCAAAATAGCAACGTGGGGGTGCTAACTCATTCAGCACTGCTGGACTTGCGTTCTTCCTAGCGTGGAGAAACAAATCTACTTGAGCGAGCAGCTCCACCACTTGGCGCAGGGTTCTCACCATGTGGCCCCTGGTTGGATTCGTCATCTGCGACAAACGAATCCTGACCATCATGCACAGCAGGAGGCTGCGCTGGCTCTTCACGCACCACAACGAGGCTAACGGATCTCAAAAAAAAACAAAATCGAGGGATCAAAAAAAAACAAATAAGGATCAAAAAACAAATAAGGACGATCGTAGTGAAAATCGTCAAGAAACTGAGGAAAGGGAGGATCAAAAAAAACAAATGGGGATACATATTTAAAAAAATAGAGTAGGTAGCAAGGGAAGCTGATTAAAAAATAAAAGTGGGTGGGGGGGGTGCAGGGGGGAGCGTGCAGCGCCTCCCCCCGCAACGCGTACCAAGAAAGAAGCACACAGGCTCAAGTCTCGATGGATATAAATAAAGATTAAGAAAGAGAAGATGAACCCAAAGAAACGATACCTATGAAAAAATGAAAGAGAGTAGGTAGCAAGGGAAGTCAATTAAGAAATAAAAGCGGGTGGGGGGGTGCAGGGGGGAGGGCGCTGCGCCCTCCCCCCGCAATGCGTACCAAGAAAGAAGTACATAATGGCACAAATCTCGATGGATATCAATAAAGATAGAATGAACCCAAATAACCGATGATGCTTACGAAAAACAAAAAGAATAGTAGGTAGCAGGGGGAGCCGATTAGAAAATAAAAGCGGGTGGGGGTGCAGGAGGGAGGGCGCAGCGCCTCCCCCAGCAATGCGTACCAAGAAAGAAGTACATAGGCACAAGTCGCGATGGATATCAAGCAAGATTAATTGAACCCAAATAAACAACGATGATGCTTGTGAAAAAAAGAATAAGAAACAGACAGAAATGCACCTCAGCACTTCCATGTCGTAGAGGAGCCGCGCACAGGCGGAACAAACAGAACAGCATAGGTGGGCCTTATCATCCACCTTTGTGGCGTTATCACAGCACGGGAGCACAGCACGCATGTTGGGTGGTTGAGGGTTGAACGCTTGCTCGGTTGGTTGGTCGGTTGGTACATACCGCCAACAATAGCAGCACGCTCAGCAGCCCCAACCTGGAGAAGCTTCGGCCCTGCCTCAGCCCGTCCATGTCGATGGGGTTACCTTGCGGACTGGTTGGCGGGCCTTATCATCCACCATTGTGGCATTGTCACAGCAGGCATGGCAAACACAGGCACGGGAAGCAGAAGTTAACACATACATAGTTAGCACCTACCGCAAGCACGGGAAGCATACATTAACGCAGTGTTCACACCTTGCAGACTTGGACCAGTTTGGCGTTAGCGAGCATGACGGTCAGTAGAGAAGCAGAAGTTACCACCCTGAAGTGTAGCCCTGTTGTGGAGTTGTGAAGGCAGCCACCCCCGAAAGCAAAATGCAAGCATCTCTTCTCACATGTAATCCGTCAGCTTTCCAGAGAAGGTTATTCCGAAAAAATGCAAGTTGCGGACGAGGGTCATGCTTAGCATTCGCACCATCATGTTCACCGCATCATCATGCCAACCCCAACTAATGTATTTACGAGCTTGGGTTTAAATATAAAGAAGCGGGAGGGGGGATTGGGGGGAGGGCGCCGCGCCTCCCCCCAAAGAAG
>Ga0126342_10020890_pt1 | contig 10966 bp, 7 predicted proteins | sample Cyp1metagenome_FD_92528 | JGI IMG/M metagenome (GOLD analysis project Ga0126342, IMG submission 92528) | Coral microbial communities from Lord Howe Island, Old Settlement Bay, Australia - Cyphastrea 1 metagenome | ecosystem: Host-associated > Invertebrates > Cnidaria > Coral ... | reverse complement strand
GGAGAAGGTTCCGGAGAAGGTTCCGGAGAAGGCGTGGGAGGCTTTGGTGCAGAGCCAGGTCAGGTTCATCAGGGTTCCGGAGAAGGTTCCGGGAGGCTTTGGTGCAGAGCCAGGTCAGCGGCCATTTAAGTCACGGAAACCCAGCTGAGGTGTTTCCAGCGCTTGGCTTCGCAGCACGCTTCAGACAGATTTGTAAAAATAAAACGTTGCGGCTGTTGGGGATACCACCGAAGCTTATTGATATATAGGTAAATCCATCTATAAATGGGCCATTTTCCATGGCTATGTTAAATAACCATATATATATATATTTATATATAGAATCGTGATTTTTGGATCACCTGCTGAAAGTTGAGTCGTGTTCGTGGGACATGTATGTGTACCATTGTGTACCCATCTAATCCACCCAAACTACCAAGAATAAGATACATCTACAATCTTGGCCCAAAAGAAAACAACCTGAAAACTTTGACCGTCTTGGCATAGTTATATACCCTTGCTGACCATCATTTCAAACGTGGTGTTGAGGTGAGGTTGTCATACTTTACCCAGCTGATAATGGGTGAACCTGTAAACTCCCATGTTCATAACTCCGCAATTTGTGTATATCAATGCTTGTCAATGCACACCAATGTTTATCCATCTTGAATAATATATATATATATATATATTTATTTATTATTTAATTTATAAATATATATTATTAAATACACATATATATATATATATATATATATCAATGTCTATCAATGTTTATAATCACAGTCCCTTGGATTTTCGTTGGAGTTGCTCCGGGAGCACGCGCCTCTCCGAGGCCTTGGAATAGGCAGCGACCAACTCAGCCAGGCGCCGATCCTGGGGCAGTAGGGCGGTCAAGTTAGCGATGACAAATTACAGTACCATATGGTTACCCCTCTGGTAAACTAACAAATCTATGGGAAATCACCATTTTCAATGGGTAAATCCACTATAAACGGGCCATGTTCAATAGCTATGTTAGTTTACCAGAGGGTAATAAATGTTAATAGCTGGTTTTATGGTGTGTAACTGGATATCCCACGACAATTGATGAACAATAGGTGTTGATTCGTGTTGATAGGTTTATAGCTGGCTTCTATGGATGTTCATCCCACCCCCTAGGAGGAAATCTGCAGAATCAATAAACCAGCTATGCTATGACCACAACTAGGGTACCATCCGGGTGGCTTTTGACTCCCATAGCGGCTATTGCAGGATCTCCCATTGTTGGTATGTTGTCTTTCCCATTTTTTTTTTGAAACCGAAAAAAACCTTCCCAGTTCTGGGGTTCCCAGAAATGCACCATTGGGAGCTTCAGGAAATCTGAGCCCATAGCCTCTGGTAACCTGGGGTCGCTATGGACAGGCCACTTTGTAGCTGATTTGCCTTTTACACATGGTAGTTTTCCCTAGCAAAGAATCTACAAAGTGGCCCATGTCCATAGCTATCTTAGATTGTCAGAGGTATCATGTATCAACTCCTGCTCCCGCAGGGTACGAGGACCAAACCAACTGCGTCCTCTGGAGTTTCTGCACTTTTGGCTTCTTCCTCCTCCTCCCGAGCCATTTCCTTCGCAGTGCAAACCACTGGGTTCAATGGTTCTTCAGGGTGGCGCAACAATTGATACCAAACCAGGGTTAGAACATGTTAGAAGAGAGATTATAATATAAACGAACATGGATCGCGTACCGCTGCGTAGCCTTTTAAATCTCAGGTCTACTGGGTTTTGAGCTGAACAGGGGTGAACGGACACCGCTGAAGCGCCATTAGTCAATTGGGCTGCATGGGGATCCTCTTCCCAAGTACTGTAGGGGATTGATATCATTAAATAGTTGGGATTAATGGATGTGAATAACACCACCAAAAACGGTAGTAGTTAGGGTATTGATCCATACTTGGTGATTTAAACAGTGATCATGAATCATTGAGTATCGCCGTCGCTTTGAACACTACCCCTCATACCCACTCTTCCTTATCCAAACGTCAGATAAGCTATCGGTTTACTTGTTAGAGTTCCAGTTTTCTTTGTCAATCCCAATATCGCTGTTGTCGGTAAAAGATGGTACAATGCATGCAACCGTCAAATCGCTGGTGAAATCAAAGATTTGTGTCGCCCTTTATGAAAAATCCACATCTTTGTTAGATGTCGTTGCTTCAATATATGGATACGGCTCAAAGGAAACTGTTCTGACAGATCCCTCCAATTCATGGTAGGATCTATGTTTCTGCGCATTGGTTTAAAAAAATAGGGGAACACATATGGGAAACGTCGGTTCCTATCAAAAACTTTTGAAAGGTAGGACCCCTAGATTCCTAGATAGCTCAGTTGGTTTATAACTCCAATATCTGTAGGGCTATACTTTATGGGGGGTTAGAGGTCAATTCATAACTGGGGGTCCCCACTTTTTCGGAACTATTTGGGATACGGGAAGCCCTTTGAACATGGCCAGCCTCATGACCCGGATCCACGAAGCGGAACCTCGGCCAGCTTCCGCATCTTCTCCGTCTTCGCGCTCACCAACGCCATGACGTGCGTTGTACGCCGTCGCGCGGAACACGCACGCGGAGAAGGGATGTTCATATATATATATATATACATATGTATGGTTAAATATATATATATGGTTATATATGGTTATATATGGTTATATACGGTTATATATGGTTATATATGGTTATATATGGTTATATATGGTTATATATGGTTATATATATATATATATATATACGTATGATTATATGACTATATGGTTACATGGTTATGTATATATTATCTCACGAATTTGGAAGGATTTCTTCTTGGTCGACGGCTGTAGGATGGCTGCCGGTCAGATCCTCCGAGTTGGATGGTTGGTTGACATTCAAGCTGGATATCACTAGGAAAATCTGTAGTAAATGTGGGTAAAACATGACAAAACAACAAACTATACTACTATACTGTATAAACCGTGGTGTACAAAAAAGTACAAACGGTAAACTATAACAACTTTCAGACGGATCTTCAATTGGAACCATCCAACTAATCCCTTCCTCCTAATACTAAACGTCCCCCAAATACTAAAAACAGGCGTCCATCTCCAATTTCAGAAAATTTCAGATTGGCCAATTTGATTTTTAATTGATCCCCTTTAGAAAACATTAAAAAAAAAAACCTACCATTTGTGGGTTTCCCCCCTAATACTAGAAACTAGTTCACCCCGGGGTGTTTATTATTAGGGTCCGTCCGATTTTTTTTGTTTTTTATATTAAGGTTTTTAATTTAGTATTAGGGGGACGCTTCGAAATCCAATGCGTGGCAATATTTTAATTGCGTTATAGAAAAAACATATTGATTTTGAGATCGGAAAAAATAGTTTTATTATTATTAAGGGTTTTAATTTAATATTAGGGGGAAGCTTCGAAATCCAATTTTTGGCAATATTTTAATTGCGTTATATAAAGAAATTTAATTGATTTTGAGATCGGAAAAAATAGTTTTTATTATTAAGGGTTTAATTTTATTAATAGGGTTCCCTAATAATAAATAACACCCTAATACTAAAAACTACCTGCCGTGTTTAGTAATAGGTGGGGGGGGCGGCGTTTAGTATGGAGGAAGGGATTATCCATTTTGTTTAACCTCTAATAGATTTTAACAGCTTTAAAGTTGGTAATTTCCCAAGTTGGCTGGGTTGGCTGGTCAACTCTAGACTGGCTGCCCCCCGCGTCTTTGCACGAATCTGATCCAGCTTGACACAGGCGAAGTTGCGCCTTTGCTGAATTTGCGTGTCCCTCTTAGAATGCAAGTGCAAGAAACATCGATGATGGAAAACGCAAACCAAACCAACCCATATTTCTGCAAATGACGTCCATTAAATCACCATATTTTTTGGGATAATACTCAATCGTTGATGCATCTGGGCATTGTAGCATGGGTCAACATGTGTCAAAATTGGTACCCAAAACAGAAACCAACAAAGACCTAATTACGTGGGGGTGCAGATCCAGTTGTGAATGGCTATTTATAATTTATAATACATGTAGGAGTTGTATGGGCCTCATATCCCAACTTATGATAGTTATAAAATATAAATCCCATTGTTATACTGAAAATCCCACCCCAAATCTGTGTCAGTTGACACGACTTGACCATCCACCACCAACCCCGGGGGTCGGCACCGGTGGTGTTGGCGCGGCTACCGCAGCTGCCGGTACCGTTGGCGCTTTCACAGGGCCCCGGGAGGGCACCGGTGGCAGAGAAAAGGCGCGAGGTTTCGCTTTCTCCTTTGTCCTGGGTGGGAATAGCTGGGATGGAGCCGCGGCAACCATGGCTGATTTAAGAATCTGAAACGGGGAAACCTCACCAGCCAAAATAATAAAGATTCAACGAGCTTTAAAACAAAAATGTATGTATATTGTAATCATCAATAAATGACGGATGTGGGTTTATACCCCAACAAAAAGCTATGTTGCCGGGGAAAATGCTACAAGCAAACGAGAAAGTCACGCCTAAGTCATGCTCGCCTACAGTGTTTTTCCGCAAGGCACCGCTGTTTTCAAAAGTCACGCCTAAATCATGCCTAAGGGGTTTTCCTGCATGCCACCGCGATCATTGCAGCGCTCATTTGATTGATGTGGTTTCAAAGTGTTCTTACGGCCACTCCTCTGGATTGCAACTCCTCCTTCCTTGTCTTGCTCACTCCTTCCCTCCTTCTCTCCTTCCCTCCTTCTTTTTTCCTTCTTCTACCGCCACTGTGGGCACCAATGGACCCGAGCCATATCGCAAGCTGTATGCAAGTTTCCAGGGTGGGGATCACTCGATGTAAGGTAATTCTTTGTGTTGATGAGATTGTTGAGGGTAGGAGGAAAAACGACGTCAAATCAGGCCACAAGGCAATCATCCAGAGTTCCCAATTGCACCGCTGAATCCAAACAACCGCATATATATATTATATATCTCTCTCTCTCTCTCTCTCCCTCTCTCCCCTAAGCAGGCTTTGATAGCAAAACACACATACACACCGCAACAAAACTCAAGAAAAATGCGCCGAACACATCAGGGGTTGCCCGTGTTTAGGGGGTAGGCACGACTTCTTACGTTAACTTCTCTGCAGCTAATTCTTGTATTCTGCAGCCCGTGGGCACGACAGTGTCTGTTCCCTGTATGATAAACCATGGGAAACCATAGGGTTTAGTATACTCTATCTTCAAACAAACCTAGTTGTGGAACCATAGTTCGGTGGTTTGTATGAAACGGGTTGACGTTCTGACAGCACACCAAGTCTGGATTGGGTTGTACTTTTTTCTGGAATATGTTGATGATCAATAAAGACCAGGGCTGTCAGTATATGAGAAGATGGACGAATCATGGTTCATCCAATCAGGGTTAAGCCCAAGCGACCTGAAGAAATTATAGTATGTTTTCCCACAAATCCACTGGTTTATCATGGTTTGACACGGTTTATCATCATCTTCCCCAATAACATGTCTATTTTCAGACACACCTACAACCCTTACAATTTCAAGCGCACTTGTTTCGCGAAAACATCAACAGAAAATCATGAAAACCAACATTAAAAATAAAACCATCATCAACCCCTGGATTTTGAATGATTTCAGAGGTTTCCTATATAAGTCACGGGGGCACACCCAAATCATCCAAGTCAATAGACCATTTTAATATTGAAACCCATAGTGACTCGGGATCTTCCCTTTTAATCCATTTTAAGAAACCTTCATAATCTTGGTGAAACCACCATAATCAAACATGATATACTCACCCATGATAAACCCCCGCTCAAACATTATCAACCATCATTCACCCATAATTTAGCCTATTATCAAGCCCAACATACCCCGACTACCCCGGCCCCCAGGATCCCCGCCACCCACCCCGGCCTGCAGCGCTCGGAGCTCGGCCGAGCTCGGCCGCCCACGGGTGGCAGTGCGGCACTGCCGGCGGCGGCGCGGGCCATGGCGCCATGGCGCAGCTGGGGACCGTAGTTTTTTTTGGTGGTGGCCGTGGGTGAAAAAAAACATGAATACTTGTGAAAAGTAACAAATGAATAATATTGTCTAAATATTCCTGGAAGTAGAAAGTATTGGAACACACCAGTATTGCTACTATAATCATTATTGTTATTGATGTTGCTGCTATGTTTGTTATGTTTATGGTTGTTTGAACCATGGCCATTTTTGCTAGTATTATTGTGTTTAAATTAATTATTACTATTGATGTTATGATTGCGCACAGAACCGGACACTTGCCCGGAGCCTGTGTTTTCTCGAACGAAACGGCCCTTCTTTTCCACGGACCCCCACGAAGTCTGCGAAGGGTTGTTGCCGCAAATTGTTGTGAAACGAGCCATGAAGCAAATTTTGTGTCGTTCGCATGGCGAGGGGCCACACCTATGTACCCTCCATCCCGGCAAGGCAGTTAGAGCCGTGGATGAAACATGTGTTAAAACATTGGGAAAAATGACGAGATATACTGTATTATGGCATCTTGGGCGAACGTTGGGTTCTGCGGGTATGATTGTTACCATTGGTTGCCACCTTTGGTCGGGATGAGCGTGCATTGGCCAGTTATTTTTCATCTCAGGGTATGTCTCTTAAGGATTTGCTGGGCCCTAAAGCATGCTGAATATTCCTGAAGTAAACCCAATGAGGATAATGATGCGGCTATGGGTCAAAGTCCTTTTACCATTGGTCTTCACATCAACATCCTTGTTTATGAACGTGGGATTTTTGAACCATCTATAATATATAGACATGAAAAATTGAACTGGCAAAATTCTCATATTTAAGTCTCCCAATGATTTCCCCCAATAGCTGCCCTTTTTATCTGTGGAGTGGCCACTTGTTACGTCAGTGGGAACCTGTTTGCGAGCCAGTGGCAACGACCAAAAGATGGCTCATGTGCATCAGCCACTTTTTGGCACCTGCAGTGTGTAGACTTTGTAAATAAACCATCCATATGGATCTATATGGTTTACACCAATCGTAAAAAATGGTAAATTTGGGGATGGTGGATCCTATTGCTTTACTAACATTCTCCTATTTGTAAATGACACCCTTATAAGGAACAGCATATTTCAAGCATCTTTCAACCTCATGGGATCATAGCCATAGTGCTATGCCATTTTTAATGGGACCAAGGTGGCAAAGCCAATTCTAAAGCATCCCCACGAATTACAACTACCATGGTTTGTTGGTAAGAAACCATCGCAAGTGGTAGGTTTATCATTGGGCTTACCAGGCTTACCACATTATACCTGAGTTATTAGCCACTAGTCGTTCACTCGCTGTTTTGATCCACCCCTCGCAGTGTACCAGTCCAGCCGACAACAATCGCCCTGGGCGAAGTCGACCGAGAAAAAACAAGGCTGAGCAGGTTAAAACATCGACAAACATGGCGGTGTGTCACTGTCCCTTCCGAGTTTTTTTCGGGCTGAGCCAACCCCACTGAAAAGTATGTGCTGGTCAGTTGGGGATCAAAATCATCGTCATGGTCCTCCTCTTGATTATCCTCATCATAATCTGCTCATTTTATCTCATTTTCATTATCATCTCATCCGTATGCTTGTCCATCAGGAACATCAACGTCTGAAAGTGTCTGAAGGCACTGGATAAAACAACTCTTCATGAACCACCTTGGACTTCATGACTGCCATTCGGACCGTGCTTCCTGGAAGCGTACCCTCTCAATTTTTGGTATGTTCAACATCGTCTGGTTGGTGGTTTCAACCCCTCTGAACAATATTAGTCAAATGGGAGTATTATTCGCAATATATTATATGGAAACATAATCCAAATGTTCCAAACCACCAACCAGTCATCTATACCCGAAGTTACATCAACATTGTGCAAACATCTTCCCTATGATCCTCTCCCGGGTCTTCCCCGTACTCATAGCTCACAAGGCTCACAAGCTTCCAACTGGCACAGCTTTGTTTCCTTTCGTTGACTGCGCCCAATGAAACTTTCCCCTGCGCTGTGTTTTAATCATCACCTGCAGTGGGACACACTTCGGAAGGGAAGTGAAAGCCACAGGCCATAGGATTCTCAAGTCGATTCAACCAGTGATTGCCTAGCAGCAAATTTGGCAGCAAACACACCGATTAATTGGACCGCGCAAAGGCTCCTTTATGGGCCCCGGCAAATAGACGCTGGATGACGTTGGCATTTGGATATGACACTGCCATGCTTAAGCGTTTCTTTGAACCCACTCGTACCGAATATTCCTTCATATTGATTCACACATATATTCACAAACAAATTGAATTTCATGCTATTTCTTTGGGCTATGACTATGACAAAACAATTCAGAATGCATGCAACGTCCTCAAACATGTCCGTTATTTTCTGTCTATTCCATGATTACCTTTTTAGAAGAAACTCCTTGTATACCTTCAACATCCTTAAACATATAACATTTCAACATGTATACTAATACCACAATATCATCTGCCCATCTCAGGACGAACCTCGCCTTCGAAGCCCTTGGAACTTCACTGATCGAATCGCAGCAAGAGGTGCGATGGGGTGCGTCGACATCGAGTTGATGAGGAAACCGAGGAAGAAACACATCTGGATCACTTAGAATAACCACAGTTGTGGCCATTTCTTAGTTATAACTGGTTACAAACGGGATTATAGATTCCATAAGTGGGGTTATAAGTACTTATAAGTGAAATATATCAAACTGGAATGGACTATATATAACCTCTACTAGGTATGGTTAGATTAAAACTATAGCTTCAGTAACACTGGAATAACCTGGAGTGGCTATGTAAGGCTATGTAAACCATGGAAAATCATGGACAATAGCCGCCATGCTTAGCAGGCAAACTACCTCCAAATGGATAATTAAGGGTTCAGTTCCAGTTATGAATTGGTTGCACTAAAAATTTTACTATAGTACGGTCCCCACATCCCAGCTTATGGGGATTGGAATCCGGTGGTTATACCTTTTTGAAACCCCGTTTCTGCGCCCCGAAGTAGACCCGAAAACGAACTCCCCAGAAAATGAAACACATAATACACAGAGTGGAGGTATATACCTTGAGGGTCAAGGAAATCACTATCCTGAACCTGTGACTTTTTGGGGATAGTTAAGTTACCCATACAATTCCATCCTTCCAGTGAAGTTGTGATGTGAGGTCGTTATAGGTCTTAGAGTCTATCCAAGCAAATGCAACACATTCGAAGGAAAGTAGTGTGGTCGACCAACTCTGAATGACTTTGTTTGTGATTGAGATAGAAAAACACGACAAACATAACATATGCCTGACTTTGTTTATGTTATTTGAAAGCAACAATGAACAAAATAAACCCTAACAGTAGAATGATTTCCAACAGAGTTTTTCGTGTAGTTGTTGATTATTACCACAGCAACCATTCCGGACTCATGGTGCATAGCCTCGTTGGCTCCAAACAGCTCGAGCCATCCTCATCAACTGAGTCTGACGCTCCCTTCACTGTGTCTTAAAAAAATCTATGGATCGCATAGCCTTTGAAAACTTGCTGCTCATTGATTGCAGAAATCGCCTGGGAAAGGGGAGTGAAAGCTGTCCTGCACAAAAGGCAAAGCTAGACTTTCTAGACCCATAAAATCTCTGATGGAACATCCCAGTATGGGATTGAACATGTTTGAAAGACTGAAAGATTGCTTCCCCATAGCCTGACTATTGGTCAAAACCCTGCTGCCTTCCATTCAAACCAAAACAGCCGTAGCAGTAGCAGTCTTTCACCCAGTTCCCATCATGCAGTACCATGCAGGTGTTGAACCATAGCCGTTTTGGTTTGTCTAACAAAGATCAAAAAGCGTTTCTCAACACTACTCGTCTATTCAAATAATGAGTTGTTTTTTGGGGGTATTCAGTCACTGCAGTTTCTACAGCCAATGTTTATCTGTTTTTTTTCCAGCCCCGAAAAAAATGGCAGGTCGTATATAGCAATGGTGAGTTGAGTGCAGCTGCCACAATTTTCCTCACCCCACCATTGGGACCATGCACCTAACAGCAGTGCGAAGTGGTTCAAATGGAAATGTGAGCCAAATTCACCTTGGAATTGGAGATGTGGAGATCTTCTGAGCTGCTGAAAGTCTCGCGATGTTCAAGAAACCAAGTCTCGCGATTCACCATGGCTAACTTTGGTTTTGCACACGCTTATGCGTCTGTCAGTACGATATGATCTTCAAAAGATGTTTTTTTTCTTTATGGCCATGCAGCAACGAAAACAGCCAACGATTTGGCTGTGAAAACTCCCCGGAAAAACAAAAAAAACACACACACGATTGCTTTTCACACAGAATTATTCATGTATTATCATTATCCTCGGTAATATGTCTTTTGGGTTATGAAAGTTGTATATGCTCATTGTTGGATAACCTCCATGAACCATGCCGGTTTCTAAGCTATTGGATGCTTTCAAATCACAAGACTTTCCATCAGCGGGAGCTGTTTTCGGGGGACAACTTCCTAAAAATTGATTCCGATGCCATCCCGAATTCCGCTTCAGCCAGGGCGCACAAAGCTGATTGCCACAAGCCATCTGTAAGGCATCCTGGTGACCATGGTGGATCTGGTGAATTGGTAAAACGCCAAGCGATGTTTTTTTTAAAGGACCGTAGGGACCAAATAGTTGGAAATACTTGGCCAGAATTTATAAGGTGAATGCAGCCTGAAACTGTGTGAGTTTTTGTGACAAGAACTCATTCTTTGACTGCAAACCAAGAGGTGGAGTAATCCCGTCCCCCTCATTTCGTATACCCCCACAGAAGCCTTGTATTGGATCTATTCTGTCCATACTATCACTGCACCTGAACCAGTATGGACTATGACTATACCATAGATAATACCAACGTTAGGGCCAGGGGATCATATTATATAATCTGCAGATTACAGTATACCTAGAGACTCATGTATCCAAAATTTCGGGCGCATTCCCAACCTACAAAAAAATCAGG
>Ga0126342_10020889_pt1 | contig 10966 bp, 7 predicted proteins | sample Cyp1metagenome_FD_92528 | JGI IMG/M metagenome (GOLD analysis project Ga0126342, IMG submission 92528) | Coral microbial communities from Lord Howe Island, Old Settlement Bay, Australia - Cyphastrea 1 metagenome | ecosystem: Host-associated > Invertebrates > Cnidaria > Coral ... | reverse complement strand
TTTCCGCCTGGAAAACAAACCTTTTCTGCCGTCTAGAAACATTTGTTTCAACCAGGAAAACTAACCTTTCTCCTGTCAAAACGTTTGTTTCTGCCTCAAAACAAACTCCTGGTTGCATCCTTATTGATCTATGTGCATTCTAGCCATCTAAAGTGGCCATTCAAAACCTACAGTTTTAGTAATTAGGAAACTTATCTATGATGATGTAATCATGTCATGTCATGTCATGTCACGTCATTTCATATCTTTCCATACTGTTTGTTTGCTTGCTTGCTTTCTTGTTTGTTTGTTTGTTTGTTTGTTTGTTTCCCTGCACTCAGAAGCGTCTGATGCCTGTGATCATATCATAACCGGTGGCCATTGCAGTCGGGCAACGACCATGCAATGGTCACTGCCACCATCCGCAGTAAGGGTTGAGCCAAGCTCCACGACGTGGAGGGATCACCTGGGCTAACTATGGGATGATATGGGAACACCCCATTCATATAATATATAAAAAATAGGATTGTATCAACCCTATTAAATGATTATATGAAACTCTGTATTTTAGTTTCGAGACAACCCCTGTTTTTTGATGGCCCAAAATAGCATCCTTTAGCTACTTATTCTGCCAAGTGGGTCAGACTTTGATGAGACACGCACACGCGGGTATATGATGATGATGCTGACCACTAGATTTAGATCTGTATCTCGTCATGTACTGGTTGGTGGTTGAGCCACCCCTCTGAAAAATATGAGTCAGTTGGGATGATCATTCCCAATATATGGAAAGTCATAAAAGCCATGTTCCAAACCACCAACCAGTGTATGATCTCTCTCCAGAACACTCTTATCGGCGACTCAATATTTGCCTTGGAGCCATCAGATCAAACCGTATCTGAACACTGTAATGTTGTATGCAAAATGGTACGTTTTTCCCCCCTAGGTCTGAATTACCTTTAGGATTGAAACTATCTTCGCTTTACGTTCATCCGAGTTAGTAAGTGGATTAGTTCACCCTAGTTATAAGATGTTATAAGTGGACTAGACCTACTTCCCGACTGAATAATATAACTGGGGTGAACTAATCCACAAAATTCCACAAACGCGTTTCCGGGGTGAACCAGCAAGTATCATCTGCCATCTGCCATCCTCTGCCAAAAACCATAGAATTCATCGAGTTAGTTCCACCAACTTAGCGATTTCGTTTACGAGTTTACACGGGCCCTCGCTGTATTGACAAAGCAATATCACCAGGGTCGGTGTTGCTACCAGGGCATTAGGTGTTGCTACCAGGGCCCATATGCTGTCTCCATGTATGGCAACTCAATTTCTGAACAAGAATTTGTCATTCCATGTCATTTACAAGAAACGACATAGTGACATAGTGACATACTATATTGTTCCACTTCATAATCCTGTGTACATGTCTGTGTGATTTTTCATGTGTCTCCATGTCATTCCATGTTATCCTACGGCCGCATCTTGAGACCCAAACCTGCTGTGGCTTTCGTGGCTTTCGTGGCTTCTGTTGCCGTTGTGAGCCCACCTGGTCTGAAGATAGGTCGATGGAGAATTGATGTAACATCTACCCCTTGGTAACAGGTTGCGATGGAAAATCACTATTTCTATTAGGTAAATCACCATGTCTATCCTTGAACTACAGTAGATGGGCCATTTTCCATAGCTACGGGTAAATAACCGATAAGGGTATCACCCTGGGGTATGGTCTGTCCAACTTGGGGTGCAGCAATGCTTATTAAAAAGGATGAAATCACCCGCGTAAGTTAGGATACAACATGGCATAAGCCCATATAGACCCCACAACTATGAGCGGTTAATACTCATTTTCACTACGAGTAGGAAGATGGCAGTTTTGTTATATTTTTACCCATGTATATCATTACCCATAGGATCCATGGTGCTGGTATATATGCTAACATGACTGGGGTATATTGATGGGATCTTGATGGGATCCATGTTACCATATATACCATACATGGATCCGTCATGGGTTATATAATTCAGTGGGTTTTGTTATATTTACATATATTTACCTATGTATATCATTATGAATTCATCACGACTTCCGGCAACATCTCCGGTCTCCGGAGGTCTCCGACCTGGAGCCAGGGCTAGAGAGATGCCCAGGACACTCAGTGCCACCAATCCGATGCCGCCAAAGACGCCGCGCACACAGAGCTCTGTTGGCCAACCAAAGGTCTGCCGGGATGCGGTGGTGAGTCATGTTTACTGTTTATAATAATATTTAAGATCATCATTCATTTATATTCATTTATATTCATTTAGGGGTCTTGGTAGCCGAACTTGGGGTAAGAATATTTGCTTGGAAGTCTATGTGGCCTTCGATACGTTTTTTTTTTTTTTCGATTGAGGGGTAGCCTGGTGTAGGAAACACACATGATCACACATTGAGAATGAAGACGTCGGGATTTCATGGTCAGTGACCTCCAAAGTTCACAGTGTTGACAGAAGAATGAGTAAAATAACAAGACCATGAATTCTTCTGTACTCGATAGGTCTTCTAAGTGACATGGCATACACTAGTCACTAACCTGCCCGAAGTTGACTACAGTGTGAGCCACAAGTTAAACTTGAGTCAAACCACTTTGAGATCTTTGTCTTTCAGACATTCTTGGCATTTCAAGTTCAAGTAGCCTCTGGTAATTTAACATAATTAGCTATTGAAAATTGTCATTTATAGTTGATTTACCTATTAAAGATGGGGATTTTCCATAGCTATGTTAGTTTACTGTTAGTTTACCCGAGGGTATTATTTTTTCTCAGAACCAGACTCTAAAGAACACCGGCCGCGACGATGCGATGCCATGATGATCCATGATGCCTTGCCAAGCAATGCTGCCACGAAGGCTGAGACGGCAGGGCCAACCACCACACCCAGCTGAGCAGCCTTGGGATGAAATGGAGGTTTCCTCAGTGGGGGTACCCCCAAATCATGCAGTCATGGATGACCATGGACTTAGTCAATTTAGTCAGTATCTTAGTCAGTATTGAAACCCATGGTGACGACTGAACGGGATCCCCTGACTTAAGAAACGACCCTTAAAATCGATGAACATTGGAACTAAACTAGCGGTAACTCAAACCATCTCAAACCACTGTTCTAGTATCTTTCTGGGCTTCCCAGTGGCGTACCAGATGATAGTTTGTTTTGACGGGGGAAAAGAATCAACCACTTGCAGCATCTCTGTCCCTGCATCGGAAGATGTAGGAAGATGTATTGGATATCATCATTTGCCCGTATTTGGTAATTTTGGGGCAATTTCCCGCATCTTCAGACACCAATCTCCGACCAGCAACAGCAGCCACTCGGCTTAAGGCAGTAGCTGCTCCATCGGACACAATATCGGTGACTGCTGCCTGACGACACTGGCGGGGTTCTCGAAATGGGGCGCCCCCTTCTGGGATATTTCAGGGAAGCTCACTATGCCGGTTACTGAAAGATATGGCAATGTTGGGTTTTTTCCATGGTCTGCCCCATTTTGGGACAAATGTATGAACCCACATACGTACAAATGGAGAATGGGGCGCCGGGGGACCCACAAATTGATAGGATCTGACACCATCCATATTGGTGCCAAATGTGCCATACGTTGCAGATTCTGTACCAAAGAAGTCTGGGCAACAAAAAGATCTCAAAGGTCATTTTGGTGGTTATTTTGGTCATTTGACATCTGAAACTCGACAAATCATCGCACATTTCCAGGGTTAGCAGCCAATGCGTCAAGCTGCTTGAGCGACAGGTACAGAGGCAGCAAAAGCACCTGGGTCTGGATTCAGACATCACCAGGAATGTAGCAAAGTTGAACAAGAAACGATCTTTCAACATTTATTGGAAAAGAAACCTTCACATCTCAACCATCTTTTCCTATTCACATCCAGGACCCAAAGACCCACTCCGGGCTCCACACCCGCTAGAAGTCGTCCAAATAGAATGCCCACGATGCTACTTGAGATAGAGATCAGCAGCGAAGCAAAGGCTGCACCAGCTAGGCAGGCCCTGGATGGAGCTGCAAGGGTATCAATACCCTCCGTCATCAAAGTTGGTGACCTTGTGATTGGAAAATCCACTATAAATGGCATGTTTTAAGGGGACATCATCTGATGATTTCCGGAAGGTAATTTCAATTGAAGACTTCCCAAATTTCATTATTTCGAGCACTTGGATAAAAAAATGATTCATTTCAAGTCTTCCACTGACCCATCGTTCGCATGTCTTGCATGAGAAGTATAAACTCGCTCAAATCACACTCCAATCAAACCTGGGATCGGCGTCCTGAGCACACGAAGACGACCCAATCTGCTAGAAGCACTGATCAGGATGGGGCAGCAAATCATTTGAGCCACTGAGAAACACGAAGTGGCCTCAATGAAGTCCGGCCGTTTCTTAAAAAAATAACGAGTCACGTAGCACTTAAACAAGGTGCCGGACATGTACTGACTACATACCACTTTCATCCACTTTCATTCTATGAACCTTGGAACCATCAGTGATGCAACAAGCTGTTGCGTGTCGAGACTTACAACTTCGTTTCGCTCCGCGGATTTTTAAGTTTCACCAAGATACAAGGCCCACCTGCAAAGGGGATGCCCCAAAGCTCAGCAAATGCAGAGGAATTGTAGAGATAGCAATGCCTTCTCCGAGCATCTGCACGAAGACAGACCTTGGGAACTTGGACAATAAACTGTGTTACGCTATTACTGTAGGGCAGTATTGTCAGTATTACATAGTTTTTTCCCTCTGGTCATTTAATACATATTTAGTACTAGCAGCTAGTATCAGCCTGTTTAAACATGTTCAATAGGTAAATCATGGAACTAAATGGGTAATTTTCCATAGCTATATTATACAGTAGTTATTTTCAACTACCAGATCAAGATGTCTATTTTATATTATAAATATATATATATATTATACATATATACATACCTGGATATTCATTGGTTACAAATTTCTTTCCAGGGCAGATTTTGGTTTGATTTCTGTCCATTTTCTGTAGATTTGTCCATTTCAAAATAAAAATTACCATGTCAAGAAAAAAACCGCACCACTTCATGTTTTCATGTTTCAGTCATGATGAATCTGCCCGGGTATTTCCGCCCTTTTGCCGGGTATTTCCGCCCTTTTCCCGGGAATTTCCACACCCATTTTTACGCAAAGTAGAGTAAGATCAGCCCAAAAGGTACGAAATCCAAAATTGTAGTCAAAACATGACCATTTCCAGCTCCTTCACAAGAAAGCCAAGGGCAGAAATCTTGCAAACGGTCCAGTGGTATTCAACAAATACAGTATCTTCACCGCTTCCGCTGAGCGACATGGAGATAGGCAGCAAAGACTTCGCTGGGACCTCCGCCACGGTCCCAGCACGAAGGGACAGTCGCCTCTTCAGGCCGAATATCCAGCTGATGACAAGGTCAAGACCACTACGAGCTAAATCATCCCCAAACACATCATGTAATATGTATATATATATATGTATATGTATACATATATATATAGACTTCATTTCTGATATTTCTGATGTATATGTAATAATTATAGTATAAACTATCAACACACACATGCCGGTCAAGCCGCCACCTAGAGAATAGCTTTAATATAGTATACCGATTAACCGATTAGTGTCCTGGGACTCTATTGTGGGATTTTTTCAAAAATAATTAAGTATCTTGTGAATCATGGGGGTGTGGGCCTCTATTATGAGAAGTTTTTTTCTCAGATTCATTTTTTCAGGAGGAGCTTTATCCACCTTTATGCACCTTCCTTTGGGAAAACTTGTCCATTTGCTTTAGAAAGCCATATCCATGTTAAAGCCTTGAAAATGCAAGGTTTCTCAAATAATTACTGTAGATGCCTTATTAAATCCTTATTAAAAAAAACAAAAACAGCACCCAATCAATTTTTCAAGGGGGTACCCCATGAGTGACCCAGATCCTCAATAATGTAATTGTTTCGATGGTACCCTATTGTGCAAAAAAACTTTTGGGACGATGTTGTTTTGGATTTAAAAGGAAAATCAATTGAAGTAAATTGATGTCAATTGAAATCCTCACTTAAGTTGACTATCCTAAAAATTGTTGAGGGGGGGCCCAGAAAATGGCGAGTCATTGAGTAGCCTAAAATTGTTGGGGGGGCCACACTAATCAGTATCCAACATTACAAGCCCTGGAGAATCACCCCCTGCCTCCGCGTCAGCCTGCCATGGGGTGGGGTGGCAACGGAACCAATGGCCACGAAGGTGGGCGCCAGCGCTAGCGCCAGTATGGCCAAGAGCCGCTTCAAGGGTAATGACATGTGCCTCTTTGGGCCCATGGCTCAAAACTTCAAAACGAGTCAGGGCTTCTACATGGTTTCTACATGTTTCTACATCTGTTGAAGTCTCTAAGAACCCAGGGATGAACGCTGTGTTGATTCGCTCTGGTGTTTTCATCATCTGCGAAATCAACCAAAACGAGTGCTAGAACAAGGCAGATTTGACGACAAGGCTGTCTGCTCGAGGCTTCAAATGGCCACTTGGGACACAGACTCTGTGAAACTGAGCCGTGAACATGAATGAACACGCCAAACATGCACATACCAAAAAAGTTTGTCAAAATCTCATGGTCGTCACCATTTTTCCCATGAAACTGGCAGTAATTTGGGGCTGAATCCCAACTGGCACAGAGGATCTCAGGTCCCAGCCATGCTGCCGCTACTTCCTGGTCGAACACGTTTTGAGCGTATCAAATGTTATGCCTGTTTGGATAGGCCCCGAAAAATCAGTGGGGTAATTTCCCCACATTTCTAATACATTTCTTGGGATCATGAAGGCTGTGCAAAGTTGGTTGTTCCCCCATATATGTTGGTTGAATCATTGTTTCAACAAGCTGTGCATATGGGATCATTAGGTCGCGACAAATCAAAACTATGCAGACTACAAAAGACTGTGAACAATTTTAAGGTCATCATATATTCAACTATTACCCTCTAGTTATTTAACATAGCCATGGTATAGATGGCCCATAGAAATAGATGGTTTACCTATTAATAGCATGGTGAATCTTTCCATGGCTATGTTAGTCATAACCAGAGGGTATACTCTGCACTAATATGTTGACCATCCCCCAGCTCAACTCACACCATATCCCGGACCCAAAATCCGCCTCTCGCAGGCCACTGCGCAACTGGCGACCGGCAGTCGTCTCCCATCCCCCCATTCGTCATGGTCCCAATGGAAGGTGTAAATCCCTACATCCACCATGGTTTCTGGGGTGTTGGTCCATATCAGGGGAAGGGATCAATTCCATGTTCGCAAAGAAACCCATTAATTAGCTTACAGTACCTCCTCCCAAAGTTTTTATTGAAATAGTAGGACTTCTGGGACAATTGACTCTCATCTTGCGTGGCCCCAACCAACAGTCTTGACCAAACATGGCCGAACATCAAAGGCGTGCGTTCACAACAATGAACATTCTTCAAACATCATGATGTAGCATGAACATGATCCTGTTGCCTGTATTATGATTGTTGCCCATTTGTTATTGTTTCTATGACCTGTATACATTGTTTATAATATAACATCATTGTGCAATATATTTCTAATTATAATATGTGGGTCTTATTATCTACATGTCTAATGTTAAATAATGTCTATGATATATATATATATATAGTATATATTATATATACAGACCCGAATCATTGTTGGAAATCAGGATGCCACTCTGATCATTACAACTTGTACCAGCATCAACATCAAACAACTGATGTTCATCCCCCAAACACATGGTATAATATAGATAGGTTTGATCTATACCCATATGCCCATATGTACTAGAACGCAACCCCCTAGAGCAACTAGAACAGCTTAAAATCCTACTAAACTAGTAATTTGCTGTTCTATCCTTTATGTGGCTTACCATATCTATACTACACCAGCAGCCATATCTATGCTGCTTTTTGCGCCGTGCCGCTGTCCCAGCCCGAAAACCACCGGGTCGATGACCTCTCCACCAGCATGACTCACGCGGCGCCAAGGTACGCGACAGGTGTGTATGTTATTATATATATATATATACAAATGTGTACTTACATGCACTTAGTGTAAAAATGTATAAGACACATTTGCAACGTACATCTGCATATGATATTATATGATGTACTATATTGTAAAAATTATACATATACATATACATATACAGTTATATACAGTATATACACAGTATATTGCAGTATATATATATATGCATATATATAACATCTATAAAGCCCTGTCATACTTTGGGAAAACAACTAATTACCATATGTCACCATCTCCAGTAATTGTGGCCCCTTGACATCGCCGCAACAAACGACTACGCTCTGGAGCTGCGGAGAGGTCATTGCCCCGAAGGCGATCCGCGGCCGTGAGGTCAGCAGCAGACAACTGGTGGTCCGTGGCCACGAGGGCACATGGTGTGGAGATCAGACAGCATCTCGGCCGTGTGAACATGTCATGAGTCATGATGTGAAAACCCCATGTTTGATAGGAAAACCCATGTAAAATACCTGGAAATTCCCATGGTATCCCCAGTTTTTCCCCACCTGCCCGGTGAGGGTCTATAGATTTTCACAAAACATCGCGCCTGACACGGACACGGAACGGCGCGGACACAATGCGAGGAAGAATCTCAGATAACATGTTATTTATATATATATATAAAATGCCAGATAAAGTGTCAAAATGTATGGCGGATGGAATGTCAGAGTTTATGTCAGATAGAATTTCAAAACGAATGTCAGATAGAATGTCAAATAGAACATCAGATAGAATGGCAGAAAACATGAAGGACAGAATGCCAGATGAAATTGCAGAATATATGTCAGACTTATGTCAGATAGAATGTCAGAATATAATGTATATATATATATATCAAATAAAATGTCATAATTTATGTCAGATAGAATGTCAAAATGTATGTCAGATAGAATGTCAGATAGAATGGCAGGTAGCACGAGGGACAAAATGCCAAATGAAATGGTAGAATATATGTCGGACTTATGTCAAATAGAATGCCAGAATATATATATATATATAGATATATTATATACACGTATATAAACGTGTATATATATATATATCAATTAATATATCAGAACTTATGTTCGATAACATGTCAGATAGAATTATGGCAAACTGTGTGTGAGATAAAATCTCAAATAGAATGTCGGCATATATGTGAAATAGGATATCAACTAGTTCGTCAGAACATATGTCAGATACAATGTCAGAATATATGCAAGATAGGATAAATATATGTCAGATAGAATGTCAGAATACAGGTATGTCAGGATATATGCCACAGTGGGGATCACACAAAGTGAAGTAATTGTGTAGAAAATGAGAGGGAACTCGTAGAAACTCTATAGGTAGTGTCAAAAAAGTCTCGTGTACAACTGTTCATGCCTTTGAACAGTAGGCAGTTAATGTAAGTTCAACAACAGTAGTGACCCCTCATCCTCAGAAGTCTGTGAACAAGAGTGAAGAGCAGTCTATGCTGTACACCAAGAGATGCTGCACTGAGTGTCCAGTCCACACCTTTGGTGTGACTTCCCATCCGCAGACAGTGTTGAAAATCCACGTCCATCCTAAGAACTTCAAGCAGTTCACTTGCACAGTTCGACTGTGGCCAGCTCAAAAATACAAGACAGGCAGAACAGTGGTCTGGCATGATCTGCCTATGCGGGGCCATTGTTTGAATCATGCAAAGCGCCATAGAATGGGCATGATTTAAACAAAAGCCCCCAGCCCTGAGCCTTCACAAAAAAAGAGTTTAAGTTGACCAAACCAGGTCTGTATCATTCTGTTTCTCTCTGAGTTTTGATACCACTGATACGACGACCAGGTCTAATGCTCTGCCCCAAACAACGACCATCCGGCTTGAAAATGCTTGAAATGTTTGAAATTGACATCATATTGAAATCACAGTCCATTGGCAAACAAAAACAATTTCAAACCATGTCAAACCATGCAAGCTCATGAAGCTTAAATCTTACTACAGCAGCCAACTCACAGTCCAAAGTCGGTCAGACTACCTGCCATCGTTTTCAGGCTGCCATCGGTGCCATGCAGAAATCATCGACGCAACAAACAAGTTGCTGATCATAGCATGCAAACTGCAGAAATCCAGTCAGCAAATGATTTTGCAACTGGCCTTTGTTTCCTCAACATGCCCTCCAGAAAATATATCCGGTGGCCCAATAGTTGGGAACATCATAGGCAGCTACAGTACCAACCATTTACCAACCGTTCACCCACCATTTATCCATTTACCAGCCATTTATTCAGTGCCCATTGGAAAATCCCACCACTATAACCCCCATCATGGTAATTCATCATAGTTTAGGTGATGATTCTCCCCGAGATTTGAAAAGAATTGGTATGTATATTACACTAAATTATATTGTATTATATCATATTATACGTTATTATATTATATTTATATCATATTATGTATATATTATGTATAGTATGTATGTAATGTATATATTATGTATATATTATATTATATTATATTATATTCATAACATATTACATATGTATATATTATATTTACATCATATTATATTTATATCATGTTATGTATGTGTATATATATATCTTGTATATATTGCATTATATTTATCATATTATGATATTATGTATATGTCAAATTATAATTTATGTATATATTATGTACATCTGATATCATCTTTTGCATATATTATGTGATAATTTATGTATATATTATGTATATGTATATATTGTGTCAATATATTAATTATACTATATGATATGATATGATATTATATTATATTACCACCTCCCCGCCCCCCCCCAAAAAAAAAAAAAACTTTTCTTTGCGTTATCCCCACCCCTGCATTTCAAATTAATATTTTTGAAATATATTTTTTCATTTTTCTTATCTTTTTTTCCAACTTTTTTTT
>Ga0126342_10020888_pt1 | contig 10968 bp, 10 predicted proteins | sample Cyp1metagenome_FD_92528 | JGI IMG/M metagenome (GOLD analysis project Ga0126342, IMG submission 92528) | Coral microbial communities from Lord Howe Island, Old Settlement Bay, Australia - Cyphastrea 1 metagenome | ecosystem: Host-associated > Invertebrates > Cnidaria > Coral ... | reverse complement strand
TTTTTCCATGTATGAACCGTATATGTCCACTATTTCCATATTTTTTTCCATGTATGAACCGTATATGTCCACTATTTCCATATTTTTTTCCATGTATGAACCGTATATGTCCACTATTTCCATTTTTTTTCCATGTATGAACCGTACATGTCCACTATTTCCATATTTTTTTCCATGTATGAACCGTATATGTCCACTATTTCCATAAATTTTTCCATGTATGAACCGTATATGTCCACTATTTCCATATTTTTTTCCATGTATGAACCGTATATGTCCACCTTTTCAAAACCCACGAGGCGCTGGATCACGCGCATGCGGGTGGTGACTTCACCTACCAGGCGAAGGCGGGTGGTGGTTTCTTGGAGGATTTTTGTTTGGATGTTTTGTTGGGAGTTCAGTCATAGAATAATAAATAACATATAATCATATAGATATCATAATAGTATAATCAGTATAGATATTAATAACATATCATAACATCATAACATATTATAATCAGTATAGATATCATCATATTATCACCGGCTAGTGATTAGTGAAATATCAAGAAATATGGATATGTTATGACAATATGAACACCTTATAGTGAATCCCATATGATCATAACATATATAGATTCTTAGATTTTGGGAGATTGATTTTGGAGTGTTTGGTGTTTTTTTTTTTTTAAATGTGGGAATTTAGGATTTGTGTTTCTTTTTTGGATTCTTGGATAACTAATACACTAGTTACGGGAGAGAGCTCACAATGATTCTGGACATAGTTTCTGCATATAGATCATTGTGGATATTTCTGGGATATAACTATTATGGTCTCTGATGACAATGATGGGAATAATAACCAATAGTATTGGAGATAGTATCCCCCCGTAATTTAACAGTTTGCTATGGAACATCACCATTGAAAAATAGGTAAATCATGGTAAATCAACGAACTAAATGGCCATGGCTTCAATAGCTATGTAACAAATTTCCAGAGGGTCAGTGACAAACATTCCAGAATCTATGGAAATACACCCTTTGGTCATTTGGGGAGTGACGACCCCTTGAAACTGCGCCAACTTTTTGAGTTTTTTTTTTTTTTTGTCAGCACTTTTTAACACTGACATCCCCAAAATCGGGCACCAAATGTATATGGAAACCATATTCATGCCTCCGTTGATTCTAAGTTCTCAATTAGCCAATTTGGAGGCACCCACCATTTTTTCACAAATCCACTGTTTGACTTAAGAGTTCTTGGCGTTTGGAGGTGGTTGACCAGCTCGGAAAGTCACGAATCCCATGGTTTCACCAGCTTGAACTTGTAATTTTGGGTGTATCGAGACACCAGTTATTGGGAATGAGTCAAAATTTAAGATCTGGGGGCCCACTTTTTTTTTGTCTTTGTTTTAGTATTCACCATCTAAGTATTCGGGTAGCCAATTTTGACTCATAGCCATATCCTGAATGTAGGGGTAGCCCTTGCCCAGCTTGCCCACACGAGCCCATACGCATGTTTAGATGGTGCTGGGTCGCTCAAAAGAGGAATCTCTCGAGCCCCTGTCCCAGCCCCTGTCCCAACCCCTGTCCTCCACCCCGCGTCCTAGCGGTCCGGCCAGTGCGATGTGGACCCTACGACGGAGGTGGGGAGAGATTCTGTGATGGATCCATCACAGCTGTGATGGATGGAGGGTTTTTTCCACGTGTTTCACATGGGCATCCCGTCCAAAATGATGATTACCCTCTGGTGAACTAACATAGCAATGGAAAATGGCTATTTATAGTGGATTTTCCCATTAAGAATGGTGATTTTCCATTGCTATGTTAGTTCACCAGAGGGTAACTGGTGGATGGAATGGGGTACCTCATTTTCAGACAAACTTCATCCAAAATCGGACAACTCATCCTTGGAACACCGGTTTCGAGGTTTCAAGGTTCCGCAGTGTGCTGCACAAAACTGCCATGTTGACCAATTGAAAATGGGAACTGAAGCAACACTAGTAACTATGTGATAGTTGGAGATTCAATTTCAAATTGAAACCAGCCAAAATGGTGGGATCGCCAATACAGAAAGGCCAATGGGACCCCACAAAAAAGAGAGATATATGGCAGAACCAACGAGAATCTCGACAAGTGGTGAGAGCAGAAGAAATCCAAGAGACTCGTAGAATCTCACCTCATGCAATATCTCAGGGTATTTAATGCCAGGATGAATTTTGTTGAATTTAGTTTCCATCTAGAGCATTTTGAATGATCAACATCTTTATTCATAATTTTTGTAAAACATATTGTTGGGATACTGATGTTTTTGTGTCATGAACTGTTGTTTCCATCATGATTTTTTTTGCGAACTGATGATCCCATCCCCAGTCATTTTTTCTAACGATCCACCTGTGAGTATCGGAAGCGATAGGCTAAGCTGGCGAGGCCCCTGGCATGCTAAATTAAATATATACAACGGTTGGTGGTGACTGGAACATGGCTTTTATGACTTTCCCATCATATTGGGAATGGAATGTCATCATCCCAACTGTTACTCACTCCATCATTTTTCAGAGGAGTTGAAACCACCAGCCAGTATATATATATAAACCATCATTATATAACCATATAATAACCATACATTAACCATCATTAACCATCATTAACCAGTATATATATATATATAATATAATACAAATCCAGTATATTATTGGTATTATAACCACTATTATGATTCATAATCCCATTATTGATGATTATTCCATTATAATCCCATTATATAATCCCATCATTATATATATATATAATATTATACAAATCCTCAACAAAAGGCGGACTTTCTCCAGCTTTGGTCCTCAACATCCTTTTCAATCGGCCAGGCCTTGGACGCCAAGGCGGAACGCCGCGCCGCGCGCGCGGAGCGGCAGAAGCTGCGCCAGAAGAAGGCCCCATTTCTCGGCCGCAGTTCGGGGGACGCAACGGGGAATGAAAAATGGTGGTTTCCATGGTGATTTCCATGGTTTAGTTGGGGATATAACTCACAAATATGATGATATGATGATTTTTTATGGTGATTCATGGGAATTCGTTGGTGATTTAAAATGATGATGTAGCAACAAGACTGCGGATTTAACCAACCAATATATGGTGATTTTTTTTTGTGATTGGATGGTTTGATGGGATAATTTATGTGGAATAGTAATGGAAAATCAACGGATGAACTATGATCATCGAACATTTTTTTTAAAAGGTAAATCACCATAAATCATCCAAGTCAATGGGCTCTCTATACCATAGCTACGTAAGAAATCACCTGGCTTTGCTGAGTTTTTGGATCATCGATGGATAACTATTGGAGAATTAATGAGATAATAATGGGATATAAATGGACATTTAATGACTTTTAATGGCATATTCATGGAATCTAATTGGATCGCATTGGGATATGATAAAACCAACCAACCATTGGCTCTGGGAAAGATCTCTGGATTTTGACCTATGGAATAGTGTTTCACTGGGAAATACTATGGCTGGGGGATGAGTTATTTTTTTCGTCATGGGGAGTTGACCGGTGACAATTTGACCATCAACAAATGGGGCCATTTAGAGAATCCAGACTTGGGTTCTTAACCAACAAACCATGAAAAAACGCGTTTTTGTGGCACCAACAAATGGGAATGTGGACAACAGAAACTCAGATTTTACCATCAAACACATGGATTTTACAATCTTTTACCATTCACAAATGAGAGTTAAGCATGAACAAATTGGAGTTTGAGCAACAGAAACTTGTTTACGGGGGATTTAAACAGCAATAAGAGAGGGTTCTAGCTAGCAAATGATGGATGAACTGTGGGTTTTAACCAGCAAACATGTAGATTTTATCAACTTTGAATTGAAGCGTCAAACATGGTGCTTGGGCTGAGATTGCCTGATCAAATTTGGCATGACCAGAGAAAGATTCAACCAGCAAAAACTGGGGCAGTGAACTGGCAACAAAATTGGTCTAACCATTTTCCTCAGGAATTTATGGAGATTTCACAACAGTAAACAGCAGATTTACAGGGACTTGAATCGATGAGGATCATCCAACTTGATTTTTGGTCTGCGTAAAAAAATGTATCAAAAATGGATACCTCGAAATTCATGTTTCAAGATGTTTTAATAGGCAAAATAACAGGTTCTGAACCAGGTTTTTCGGGGTACCAAATTCTCAGACAAACCCAACGTGGTGGGTTGCGCCAGGACAGCGTCACATCAGGCGCATGGGTTGTAGCTTCGATGGGGTTTGAGGGGACCCAAGGGTGGTATCTGACTTTAGCTGTAAATGTGATTTAACATGCTGAGGTGGTTGCTATATCATGTCAGTCTTTGCTGGTAGTCCATGTCTACTGTCCCAAAACTATATAGCCAGTTTGTGGTTGCACCGCGCAGGTGAGAAGAGGCGCGGGGAAGGACCAGTTCGGCTTAGAGATTGCTATGATATCACGGGGTGTCCCCCAAAATGGCTATTCAGTAGGCAAAAAGATTCTGGTGTACCAAATTTTCAGACAAACCCATACTATCACTGCTCCATGTATTTGGGCCTCCTTATGAATTCTTATCTTTGTCAAGCTTGCATTACTTCAACTGGGATGATGCCGAAAATGATCAGGCCATTTGTGGTTCCCAATGTCATAATGTGTCTTATACATTTTGACCCTTACCTAATTTGAGTCGCAATACTATCCCGGATATGCCCATTTTATAGTGGTCCACCCATTGTACTAGTCTCTTTGTGGTCAACTCCCTCGTTTGCCTTCCACTATATCCATCTATTTCCTGCCGGTTCAACACTAGCATTTCTGCTGGGATTTACCTCCCATCCCATCCTGGTCGTGCCCCATTGCTGGTTGAGCCACCAGTTTTGATGGTGAAAACCACAGAGAAACACCGGCTCGATCCCGCAGAGATGCATTTTCTTCCAGGGAAAGTGCCGAGGGCCAGCTCCTCTTCGCCCCCCCCACGCGCGACAGCTGGGACCCCCGGGTTCTGTGGGATGGGGATCGGCCTCTACCGGGGTGAGGATTAAGGTGGGTTGGTGGAAAAATGAAGAAGTTGAAATTATAAAAACATCAATTCGTGGGTTACCAAGAAGACTTGTTTAGAAGTTTAGCAGCAATAAATGGTGAATTGATGCGACTGAACCACACAAATAGTGGATTTTGCAGGTAACAAATGGGTCTAACCGTGAAACCCGCAATGCCAGAGGGTTGAAGTGCTGCAAAACATGGGCATTTAACGAGCAATAAACGGGCATTTGACCGTCACTGAATGTTTGCCCCAATTTTTGTGTCCATTTGTTTCGAACCCGAATGCTCACACGTATGTTAATGGTACAGATGTCTGAACACATAGAGATGCAGTCACGTAAAACACTTTTGTGAAACAAGTTATTTCATAGTCTTGTACATTCTTCCCCTGTTACCGTGCCAGTGTAGACTGCGGAGTGTGAAATGGAGGGGAGTGTGGAATGGAGTGGAGTGCAGAGTGTGGAGTGTGAAGACAGCGGAGTGTTGAGTGGGGAATGTAGTGTGTAAGGTGTAAAGTGCAAAGTGTGGAGTGTCAAGTGTAAAGTGCGAAGTGTAGAGTGTGGAGTGTGGAACGGCAATGCCCTAAAATAATACTTTGAGAATAGGGAAAAGGATGATAAACCACTGTCTGAATTTCTTGGGGTACCCTATTGTGAGACAAACCCAGATGGCAAACTGGTTTCTTGCAAAGATCCCATGTTGTTTAGGATCTATAGCAGCTTCTCCAGAAGTTAGGTGTGGCTTATGGTGGCTTTAGTGAAGTGTCCGGATTTGTTGCACCCGAAGTCATCCGTGTTGATGAGTGGCTTCAACGGGGCTTCAACTCTTTCTTGCCTTTCCCATCCCTACTTCGAGAAGGATACGTTGCAGTTGAAGCATTTTTTTAGGAGATGGATTCGAACCGCCAACCAGATGGCTACATCAGAATTCTCAATAGAGCTTCTTTTTTTTTCACCTCAACCGAACCTGCACAGAACCCAAGTGATTGTTCTGATAAATCTCTAGGGTGACTCTCAGAACTGCTGGCCTAAGGGCCTAGTGTCGTAGATTTTTTGAGAAGACTTGGTCATGGATTGCAGTTCAAACGCTGCCACCTGGCTGGAAGACTGTCCAAAGAAACACACATATCCACTATCCACGAGAAAAATCAATCAAACAGTGGACTTAGCAACGGCTATGGAACTTTGTTGAAACCTATGGCAGGCCGAATGACATTCTTCATCTCCAAATTTTAGACTTCGACCATTTGATCATCCATTTGGTTCCATAAATTGGTGTCAGACTTCAGGTCTTCCCCAGACCTATCCACCATGATGGCTTTGGCAGCGTTGCTGCCGCTGGCACTGGCCGATGTACCCTTGGCCAACTTCGGAGCCAAGGGAGCCGCCTTTGAGTTTAAGGTGGCCTGGGAGAGGCATTGTTTTCAATCGCCCAGCAGGATGAGATAGAATCATATAATCATATATATATATATACATATATATGTATAAATATAGATATACATAGAATCACACATATATATGTATTATATACATACGTATATATATATATGTATATGTATATGTGGGGGATATTCATTTCAATTTCAGCCAAGTTTGGCTTTCTGTTTTGCTTTGTCTGGCAAGGGTGTTTCCCCCACCCTGGGCGCAAGGGACTGCGCGACCGGTCCAAGTCGGGTTGGAGCAATTTTCACCTGGATTCGGAGCAGCACGTGGCAATCTTTGCGGGTGAGGTGCCCCAAAGGATGTGGAAGGTCACACAGCACCCTGCAGAACATGCGGTGGAGGGAACCCCAAGTTGACCAACCATGGTACGTCGGGGTACTCTCTGCCAATCAAACTTAGCAATTGCACACCCGCACCCATATTTCTTGGCCCATCGCAAGACTCCTGGTGGATTTCAAGCGCTGGGAAAACTTCCTAAGTTTTTATCTCCCCAAGCTTTTGGTCAAGTTTTTGGTCTGAAAATACGGTACTTACAATAAAATCCACTGGTTGATCCTCATTTTCACCATTGAAATGGCCGAATTCTGAACCATCTCCAGTTCTCCCAGTTCTCCCTCCTTGTTTTCCGATTGAAACCGCCCCGGGGCAGGTGGTCGATGTTGGGCTCCAACCAGGATTCATCAAGGCGAGGAAAATCTGTAGTGCAGGTCCCTGAAAGTTACCACTTGGAAGATCCTGGATTTGGAAAGTTCATTGTTGAATATTGTTGACATCTTGGGAATGGACATATATATATATATATATACGGCAAATGCCTGGGCTTTGCCCGGAACCGCAACCACGACAGGCAACCCATCATCATCATCATCATCATCATCATGTTGAAGATCTTCAAAATGAAGATAGAAGTTTGACGGGGGTGGGAGAATTAAACCCTTATTGAAGATCTTCACTGAATGTAGAAGTTTAACGGGGGGTCGGAGAATTAAACCCTTGTTGAAGATCACCAATGAATGTAGAAGTTAAACGGAGGTGGGAGAATTGAACCCTTATTGAAGATCACCAATGAATGTAGAAGTTTAACGGGGGTGGGAGAATTAAACCCTTGTTGAAGATCTTCATTGAATGTAAAGTTCAACGGGGGTGGGACTTTAATATTCCCTAATACCTTTGTTGATCTTCTCAATGGAATGTAAAGTTTCACGGGGGTGGGAGTTTAATATTCCCTAGTACCTTTGTTGATCTTCCCATAGCAATTTAAGGTTTAACGGGGGTGGGAGCTTAATATTCCCTAGTACCTTTGTTGATCTTCCCAGTTGAATGTAAAGTTTCACGGGGGTGGGAATTTAATATTCCCTAGTACCTTTGTTGTTTTTCCCAAAGGAATTTAAGGTTAAACGGGGGTGGGAGTTTAATATTCCCTAGTACCTTTGTTGTTTTTCCCATAGGAATTTTGTGAAGTTGCATCAACATTTGTTTGGGAATGGGAAACCTCTACGCTACGACGCCTGGGCAAAGCCCAGGCTTTGCGCGTATATATATTTATATTTCTTTTGGGTCATGTGAAATGTCAGGAGTGCCAATGAGATCCGGAAAGATGCGGACATGGTTGGCCCACCAACTTCTGTAGTTCCATCGCGCACGGGGAATCCGGCTGAAGCAACATATATTGTTTTCAAGAAGACTTTTCGGACATTGCGAAATCGGGGGACGCTGTCTTGGTCTTGAGCAGTGTCAAGGTACTTGTCGAACATTTTTGGGTCAACTCCAAAAAGGTCGGGAAGAATCCATTGATGAATTGGACCTCACCATTTACCTACAGAAAGGGCGATAGCCCGACATCCTCACATCAGCCGCCATGTCTTCACTGTCCCCTACTTGCATTGTGCATCCCAGTGGGTATTATATGACCACATGAAACAATCAAAAACCATTTTTCTTATAACCCACTAAGATTGTAACTCCCTCTTAGACAATATGATAAACACTTAGAATCACTATATACAGAATATAATATATACAGTATACACGCTGTATATATATATACACACTATTATGTATATACACACACACACGCACCCTCTCTCCCTCTCTATGTATATACGATATACAATGCTATATATGTACACTATATATGCACACTGTTTGCACACTGAATATATATATAGTATATGTATACACTCTATAAATATATATATATACACAGTCTACAAATATATACAGTAAATATATATACAATATATATATACAGACTATATAAACAGACTATACATATATAGACTATATAAATACACTATATATATATACACTATATAATTGCACTATATAATTGCACTATATATATACAATATATAGTATATATACACAATATCCAACATGTATACAAATATATGTACACAAATACAATATACATATATATACAATATATATATATATACACGACTATATGTATACTATATATATACAACATATACATATAATATACAATATACATATATATGTATATACAATATATATATACAATGTATATAAATATATACAATATATATATATATACAATTTATGTACACTATATGTATACTATATATACACTATATATACACACTATATATATACAATATATGTATACATATATATATATATATACACGATATGTTTACTATATATACCCTATATTTACACACTATATATATGCACACTATATATATATATACACTATATATATACAGTATATATACACTATATATATACACACTATATATATACAGTATATATATACACTATATATATACACTATATATACACAATATATATATATATGTACACTATATATATATACGCACTATAAATATATATATTTACATTATATGTATATATACACACTATATATATATATACTATATATATATATACTCTATATATATACACACTATATATATACACTATATATATACACACTATATATACACACTATATATATATATACACTGCAAATATATACACTATAAATATACACTCTATATATATATACACTATACATATATATATACAGACTATATATATACACATATATATATAAATTCATACATATATATACACATATATATATACACATATATATACACTATATACACTATCTATATATATACACTATATATATACACTATATATATACTAAAAATATGTACACTATATATATATGGATACACACTATCTATATACACTATATATACTAAATATATATACACTATACATAAATATACACTATCTATATATATACTATATATATATATACACTGTATATATATATACACTATATATGTATATACACTATATATATATACAGACTATAAACCTACACTATATATATACTGTATATATACACTATATATATATACATACACTATATATACATACTTTATATATACACTACATATGTACACTATATGTATACACTGTATATATATATGCACTATATATATATACACTATATATAAATACACACTATTTATATACACAGCATATATATATACACACAGTAAATATATACACTGTATAAATAAATACACTATATATAAATTCACTATATATAACTATATATATACACTGTATATATACACAATATATATACACTATATATATATATATCTACACTATATACATATATATATATCTACACTATATATATATTTACACACTATATATATAGATACATACTATATATCTACACTATATATATAGAGTATATTTATATACACTGTATATATATATACACTATATAAATATATACACTATATATATGCACTATATATATACACTATATATATACACACTATATATATACACTATATATATACACACTATAAATATACACTATAAATATACACTATATATATACACTATATATATAGACTATATATATACACTATATATATACACTATATATATATATTTATATATACACTGTATACATATATACACTATATATATACATTATATATTACACTATATATACACTATATAAATTCACTGTATATATATACACTGTATAAATATACACTATAGATATATACACACTATATATAAATATATACACTTTAAATATATACACTGTATATATATACATACAATATATATACACACTATATATAAATACACTACATATATACACAGTACATATATACACTATATATATACACTTTATATATAAACCATACATATATACACACTATATATATACACAATGTATATATATATACACAATATATATATATACAATATATATACACTATATATACACACTATATATATACACTATATATATATACACTATATATACACTATATGTATATACTACATATATATATATACACACTATATATATATACACTGTATATATATACACTATATATACACTATATATATATATATATTATATATATATACAATATATATATACAATATATATATATACAAAATATATATATA
>Ga0126342_10020887_pt1 | contig 10968 bp, 6 predicted proteins | sample Cyp1metagenome_FD_92528 | JGI IMG/M metagenome (GOLD analysis project Ga0126342, IMG submission 92528) | Coral microbial communities from Lord Howe Island, Old Settlement Bay, Australia - Cyphastrea 1 metagenome | ecosystem: Host-associated > Invertebrates > Cnidaria > Coral ... | reverse complement strand
TTGGTGGCTCATCCCACTTAGTAAGTGGGTCATAACCCCAGTTATAAGTGGATTAACCCTACTTATCCCATTTATAACTGGGGTTATAACCCACTTACTAAGTGGGATGAGCCACCAAGTAGGTTGAGTACAGATTCCATGAATAGTTTTATCTTGCCATAATCCCATGGCCCATGGCTTGAAGATGTTCCTGGTTTGGGAGTTACACGTGCGGTACACTACATTACAGGGTTGCTCCAAGCCATTTTTTCGATCATGATAGCCACAAGGGAGGTAAATTCGTCATGTTACCTCTTGATTGATTCAATTTACCACCCTTTTTTCCCTGGGGTCTTTGGACAGCTGTCATGTTGGCTCGGTGTCATCATTTTGAGGTGCCGCAAAGCACATCTCTATGTTCAAATGTTGAAGTTCAGGGGCTCCAAGAACAAGAGCTAATGCTGCAAATGGGTGATGCACACATTTCTGAAGGGGATGGAACTGCGCAGCGTTTTTGTGCTATTGTGACAATTTTGACAAGATCATTGATCCTCTATATATATATATTGTATATTATATCTATTGTAGCCATAAATTACATTGGGGCAATCGTTCTGGGTCCAGCATTTTGTGATGGGAGATTCGCTTTTGTTTTTTTTCCAAGTGGACTAATCTGGTTTTCGAAGTCCAGTGAAAAGCACCAATTTTCGGAACACCCGAGAATTCTTGGCTTGCAGAAGCTGATTCAAATGCGATTGCGATGTGCACTATTTTGAATGTGGTACACCATGGTACACCCTATCTAATATCACAAATATGAATTATCAGAAATGGACTAAAATACTATCCCCAACTGGCAGGTTTATTGGGGTTTACCATGGTTTACCATGCACCACCATTTGTTGCCAGGTCATGCTGAAAAGCAGCAGCTCACTGAGCGGTGGAGCTCACGCGATAAGTGATGATCGACGGGGCTGTTCTTTCAGAGTCCTTAAGGATGTTTCAATGAATATCAAGGCGGAAACGTATACACACCAACCATGCGTCATCATACATTGGAAAAACAGAAGAATTAGCTCAAACATTGGTGGTATTTGAAACAGATGTTTTCTGGCCGAGATTTTTTCTGGAAGCAACGCAACAGAGATTTTTCTGGCCAAGGGCATAGATGATCTCTGGGGGAAGCTTTTGTGAGCTTTTTGGGAGAAACATCGAAAACAGGCTCGATCATCTAGAGATTTGTAGTATCACTTGGGTTGTCCCACACTCCACTGAAAGAAAATATTCAGAAAGACCAGAGATTTTTCTTAGCGGTGACTGATGTGACCGTTTGGCCTGGGTGAGTGGGGACCTCTCAAGATATCCGGCTGGATTAGAATTATTTCCGATGTCTATAAGTGCAGGGGGATTTTCAGACCGTAAAACAATGACATGTTAGGTGGGTCCGAAGTATTCCGAAGTGCAAAGAGAAAAGTTACACTTGCCCAGGATGATACAGTGATACAGATCAAAGAAGGATGATTTCATGCCAAGTATCATTGGATTGGTTTGAGGGAAATGTTGCAGGAACCCCCAATATTTGATGGTAAAAACATGTAAAAACCTGTAAAAGCCATGGTGAATCCTGTAAATGTTCCCTTAAATCAATCCAATGAAAGTCTTGTTGTGAAACCCACCGACCTTCTGCACACTGAAACATGCCACCGCTCGACCCAAACCCGGCGCACGGTTTCGACGGATGCAAAAAGCTCCCAACGTGGCTCTGTGGATGGTCACCGATGATCTCAATCGAAACTTCATCTGAGGAATTGCCCAATAGACCTAGGATGGTGTTGTTCATAAGTGGCTTGTAAAGTCATGAAGAATCGTGCATGCCAGCAGTATGGGCACTGCTGGACAGACCTTGCTCTATCAAGCACTGCAACAAATACATAGAAATACTACCGGATTGCGGTTTACCATCGTTTACCATTGTTTATATTTAAGATGACATCAAACTAAGCATGTAAAAACAGGAAACATGGACTGTACATACAGTATATGATTATAGATTATATTGTATATGTATATATGTATATATATATATGTATGATAACATATCATATATGTAGTCCCTTATAATGCCCAACAAACTTGGTACCATCCATTTGCACCCCACCAACGGTATCCAACCCCCCCGCAGATCTCCATGGGCAAGCGGATTATGGCTGGGCGGCCGCCCGACAAGGCAGATTTCGCCGTTGGTAGTTCGCTACTTGGTGGCTCATCCCACTTAATAAGTGGGTTATAACCCCAGTGATTTACATGGGATAAGTAGGGTTAATCCACTTATAACTGGGGTTATAACCCACTTACTAAGTGGGATGAACCACCAAGTATGGTTCCAAATGACCATTGATCGTAGGTTTTTAGTAGGTAAATCATGGTAATTCATCAAAAACATGTCCATTTTCCTCCATTTTTCGTTGTGTAGCAGTTTACTTCATAGGGTAAGGGTGAAAACCCAAGATTTAATATTAATGTCATCGCATGTGATCTATTCAATACTATGAATGTGGCGTACATATACGTGTATGTATATATATATACATAGATACAAGCTGTAGTACATTATGCATACAAAATCATGCACAGATAGAATGATCCTGAAGTAGATAGAATATGAACTGTTAAATATATTCCATTTTAGTGAAGTTTGTGAAAATCGTCCTTCTTCTATGATAATCTTAGATATTGGCTAGAATGAACTTGCCATGTCGTATACTAAAAGAACTATTCGTTTCTCGATCTGAGGTGCACAACTGCACTGTGAAACATGCCAGGATGGCCCAGAATCATCACTCATGTTGAGGTGAGGATCCATGTATGCTATATATGGTAACATTTACTATCAATATACCCCCTTTATGTTAGCATATATACCAGCACCATGGATTCTCCAAGGGTAATCAATGGCTCTTTTTTAGGCCCCAGGTGTTTTTTTCTCGCAGCCGCAGGGATCCTTTCCTTTGGATCACTTCAGTGAGTGTTCCGATCTCAAGGACCTGCTTTGGATGTTGGAAGCCCAAAACGGGCAGCCCTGGACCGCACAGTGTGGATGCGGGCTGTTGATAAATTGATCAATCCGTCTAAATCCGTACTTGGTGGTTCATCCCACGAATCGTAAGTGGGTTAGTTCACCCCAGTTTTTTTAGTGGATTAACCCTACAAAAATCCCATTTATAGCTGAGGTTCTAACCCACTTACGATTCGTGGGTAGTTCGCCACCAAGTACACCCTTTATGTCTTGATATTCAACGCCACAAGATAGTACTATTCTTTGGCGAAACCTCTGTGCAAAACGCCGCACAATTTTGCGTTTTTGATGGTCCAGGTCTAATTGGATAGTTTTCCGAATGATCTTTACTAATTAATACGTTTATACTCATCTGGTTGGTGGTTTTGAACATGAATTTTCCTGGTTAATCTATGGTTAATCTATGGCTAATAATGGTTAATAATTGGAATAACAATATATCTGGTTGGTGGTTTGGAACATTGGTTTAGTATGGGGTAATGATAGTTAATGATGGTTAATAATGGTTCAGAATCACTGGTTGGTGGTGACTGGAACCATGGAATTTTATGACTTTCCATATACTGTACTGGGAATGTCGTAATCCTAACTGACTTTCAGTCCATCATTTTTTTAAGAGGGCTTGGGCTCAACCACCAGTCAAAAACCAACATTTCTGGTCTGTGTTCCTTCCGTCACTTTCTCTACTTGGTGGTTCATCCCACGAATCGTAAGTGGGTTAGTTCACCCCAGTTTTTTGAGTGGATTAACCCGCTCCAAAAATCCCATGTCAATCACTGGGTAGTTCACTAACCCACTTTAACGAGCCGTGGGTAGTTCGCCACCAAGTATCCATCGATCTTCGCAGGAGGAATATTTGAGGTGCCTCAAGGTGGCTCCCGATGATCCGATGGGTGTTTAATGCGGAGGTGATTTTTTGTAGCCCACCTTAGCCTGAGCCACTTTGGTTTTAGGGAACCCTCTGGTAATGACTAACCATAGGAAAACCATAGGAAAAGCATAGGAAAAGCATAGGAAAACCATAGGAAAATGGAGGTTTACCCTCTGGTAATCATGCAAAAAGCATCAGAAAGCTATTGAAAATTGCCATTTCTAGCTGATTTACCCATTAATAGTATGGTGATTTTCCATAGTTTTTTTTGTATGTTTACCTGATTGATTATTTCCCAACATCATGGGCAAACCATGGCAAACCCATATGTCTTGTGTTTCGTTGTACTTGTTCCTGTGAAGTGCCAAAAGCAAGTGATCTATCGTTCTGCAGCGGGTCCGAATTTTCTTGGGAATTGTTTGTGTTTTCCGTTTGCATGTACATGAGTCTGTGACATAGCATACTGTGTCTTTTCTCTCAATTTTTTTATATACTGTAATTACCTCCCGTTTGGATCCATTTGGCGATGGTCTATGCCAACATATGCCAAGTATTTCTGGTAAAATTGCAGAACAATCTATACCAGCTGTGTAATAAATACGGTATATTTCTGGTAATCTATACCAACCATGTTATCCGCAGATATCCACAGTAGCTGCTTTTTTTTGGAAATGCCGAGGACCACAAGCACGACAACATGTCCTGCAGATATCTCTCCAAGAAGTGCTCCAGCTCACTGAGTTACTGGCACTAACAACATTAACCTCTGGTTAGGACTAACAGTTTGCTAAAAAGACCATATGATCTATGTATAGTATGTATAGTTGATTTAGCTATTCAAAATGGTGATTTTCTATAGCAAACTGTTAGTTTACCAGAGGATACCAGAGGGTATATGTTGCACCTTTTCCAATATATCCTTACCACTCAAGTGGATGCTGCAGGTCAGTAGATATGAAATTGTTGACCATCTTTCGAAATATGTTCCAGTGGATACAAAGAGAGTTTCAGAAGTTCCCAGAATATAGCAAGACCCCAAAAGAGAGAAGATCTAAAAACCTGAATAAAATATTGATAATTCACTCTCTCTCTCTCTCTTTGTATATAATACAATATATATATATATGTATATAATACAATATATATATATATTATTATATATAATAATATATATATATAATATATTTATTATATATAATAATATATATATATATATATTATATAATACAATATATATTTACAACATATTAAATTTATTTATATATTGTATATTATATTATTTATATATTGTATATTATATTATATATTATATTATATATATACACATTTATTTATATATTATATTATAATATATATATATAGTCTATCTATGTGGGGGTTACTATAACCTGGACCTTGAGCCGCCAGCTTTATCCCGCAGGTACCTCCAATGTCGTATGGACAAAAATCTCATGACACTTGGCCACAGGTCGCAGGAGAGACGGCTGGTGACGATTTTAAAAAGGTAACTCTACTTGGTGGCTCATCTCACTTAGTAAGTGGGTTATAACTTATAACCCCAGTGATTTACATGGGATAAGTAGGGTTAATCCACTTATAACTGGGCTATAACCCCAGTGATTTACATGGGATAAGTAGGGTTAATCCACTTATAACTGGGCTATAACCCGAGTGATTTACATGGGATAAGTAGGGTTAATCCACTTATAACTGGGGTTATAACCCACTTACGAGGCGTGGGTAGTTCGCCACCAAGTAAATAAGCAGTGGCTGCGATCCACTTCAGTTGGTTGATGATTAGTTCGGGGATTATTAACTACAGAAGATATTGGGGATTAAAAAACATCCAAGAACGGGGAATCCCTCTACCCTCTGGTAAACTAACATAGCTATATATGGAACCTGGAAAATTGCCATAGAAATAGTGGATTTACCCATTGAAAATGGTGGTTTTCCATAGCTATGTTAGTTTACCAGAGGGTAAACCAACCAGGATTAAATGGAATGATAGAGGGATTTTGCACACTGCTCGAATGGCTTTCCCTAAAATGGATGGTTAATGGATGTGTATTCAGCCAAACATCTGGTAATCACTTTACAGTAATAGGTTTTGACGCATCCTCAAATCATTTTGGCTATATTAAGTATTGCATCATCTATCCTCTCTTGATAAATGATTACAATTACAATTCTTGGTTGACAAACTAACAATCTAACAATAACGATGGAAAATCACCATTTTCAATGGGTAAATCCACTATAACTATGGAAAATCACCATTTTCAATGGGTAAATCCACTATTTCGACTGGGCCATGGCTTCAATAGCTGAGATGTTTGATTTTGCAACGACCGGCCGTTGCCTGGCTGACGGTGGCTCACGTTCAAGTTTTGGGATCTCTCTCGGATGGGCGACATTCGTTGACCGTGATTTCGCAAAAATTCATGGGTAATATAGGACCCATAGGATCCATGTATGGTATATGCTAACATGTGGGGTATATTGATGGTAAATGTTACCATATATAGCATACAAATATATTGTTACCATCATAATGTATATGATTTAATCTCCTGACATTTCGTTTTTTGATGTGTCGTGAGGTTTCATCACCTTGAAATACTGAATTGATGTGCCACGAAAAAACAGTGCATGCAATCCACGGGTTGCACATACCAGCACTGAGGAGAAGAGAACCCATGCAATCCTTGGGTTTCACTGACGAGGACAGGGACCAGATGTAACAGTGGCACCTTGTAGTTGTTGCATCGTTTTTGATGGTTTGTCTGAAAATACCACCAAATCCACCAAATTTGAAATACTTTTCCTGGTTAGTCAGATAAAATGCCAAAAAGAATGTCAGATTCAATGTTAGAGTTTATGCCAGAAAGAATGTCAAATAGAATGTCATATATATACAATGATATATATATATATATACACATATTATATGCCATATCTACTTCCAGATGATATGCCAGAAGCTATGTCAGAATAGTGTGCTTATTGCTATCACAACAATCAGAAAGGCCTTGATAGTCTTCTCGCCGCCACATGAGGCTTTCTCAAGGTTTTTTTTTTCCATTCAACATATTCTAAATATATTCAACATATGAAACATGTTCATCATTTCCGATTTTGACGACCTTGGGGATTCCCCCTGCTTTTGGGATATCCGGATCTCCAAACAAGCGTTGTTTGATGTTTTTTGCCTTTCCTTCTCAGGAGGTGACAGCCAAGCCCGCACGAAAGAAGAACAAGACCAAGACCAAAGAGGCCGGCTCCGTCGGGGCCATGAGCCATGGTTTCCCCCATGTTCCCCATGGTAACCAACAGAGGAAATCAAGGGCATTTTCCGAAAAGGAAAACTCATGATGAGATCACAATGAAAAAACAACAGCGTTTTTCAAGTTTTTTCAAGATAAATGACCATTAATTAGTGGATATAAATGTTTCCATAGTGGATATGAAAAAACATTGCTTGATTCCAAAAACTAATGGTGATATATAAATGGAACATGGAACCATGGTGATGGGAACCGAATCAAACGTTGATGATATCACCGTGGGAACCCCATTCTGCTTGAAGTATGCAAATGGAAAACTCATAGTGCTAATAGCAGCAGAATATCGGAGGTCTAAAATACAGAAGAATGACCATGGTGATATGTTATGGGATGTACTGGGATTTCCCCGTGGTTAGATATGCTTTTGAGAGAGCAGGAAACATGAAGCAACCCCTAAGACCAATGGCAATTTGGAGTTGCAATGGTAATTTGTCTGAATTTCCTAAAGTGGGAAAAATCATGGTGAATAATGGTGACTTATGGTGATTTACACATAATTTCATGGATCTATATTAGGATTTACCCGCAAAAGAGGAGAGTTCAAACCTGAAAATAACATTATCCCAGTAGATATAGATTATCTCAATGATATCCATATTTTGGGACCCAAAGTATCATTAACATTACCCTCTGGTAAATTAACATAGACCCTGAAAATAACATCTTTTTGGTGGAAACTAATCTTCCAACCCTCAACTTATGGCATGGTCGAACTGTTAATTTGGGGGGTGGTAACCAGCAGAAGAGGAGGTCTAAAATCCCAAAGAATGGGGACATGGATATATGGTATGATTCTTAATGGGATAATCACCCCCTGTCACCGATCGAAAAAAGAACATAGGTAATCATCAGTACAGGTGGAATTTTAGTGGATTTTTAGTGGATTTTTAGTGGATAAAGTATGAGATGATACCACCTAATGACGTATGATCTACAAACATTTCAAGCCGGAAATCCGCCCAGCAGCCATCGATGGCCCCCAATCGCCCGGTCACCTTTTGGTGGGCGTTCGGTTCCCGGGGAACTCCGACGGTGAAGATTGTGGCTGGTGAGAAACTCATTGGTTAAAACATCATAAACCATCCCCCACAGCAGCATTTTTTTAAATATAGGTGGTATTGTAAAAACCATACCATAAATATCCATAAATCAGATAGGTGGCATGTTTACCAACCATTCCCAGGAAAATGGGTAGTAAAAATGGCATTGTAACCACATGAAAATCGTATTTGTTAATGATTTGATGGGAAGTCACCATCAAAGTCTAGTGGAGACGGTGCAAAACTTTGATGGCAGCGAAAACCAACAGAACTACTCTGGTTGTGGGTGGTTGTGAAATCCTGCACCGGTTGGTAGATGGTCTATATTATTCACAGCGTTCATTTCCAATAGTTACCAACTGATAAACTAACATAACTATGGAAAATCATGGAAAAATCACCATTGTTAATGGGTAAATCAACTATAAATTGCCATTTTCAATAGCTATGTTAGTTTACCAGAGGGTAGTGGTTTCCCACATTCGAATGGCTTCTGGGTGTTCACAGCTATGCGTCTTTCTACACAAATTTGAACATATGAGTAACCGACAAAAATACCCCTGCCCTTGGCCTTGCTGAGGGGTGTGTGAAACTTTCATTACCGATAAGTCTGAGAACGCAGAAATCCTCACTAAAAGATAGGGGACCCTAATTTGCGCCTTGCATGAAAATGAACAAGTGATTTTGTCCGCCATTCACATATACTGTAGAACAAATTGCAGTTCGAACCAATGGGGATGTAAAAGTTGCATATCATTGACATATTTCCCAACAGATTTTTGTCACGTCTTCTCTCTTGGTGAGGGTTCGAAACATTCACCTGAACAGTGGCTGCATTTGAGCCCTGTCGGTTGATGATGAGTTCGGAAGTTTTTGTCTGACCAGTATTTTTTTTGGGCACTATTTGGGATGATGTAATATGGGTATGGGTCAATACCTATTAATACCATTTTTAGTGGGATGAACATCCATTTGCCAGCTATTTTGGGGTTCACTAGGTATCAGGGTTTTGACCCATCCCCATATTAGATTATAAGTATCACAATTGTCATATGTTAGTAACCACTATCATGCTGAATCATACTGATGTGATCATCCCCAATAATATACGTAGTTATCCCTCATAAACCATAATAAACCCCTACCAGATAGTACAGAAACCACTGTCACAATCCATAGTAGGGAAAGCGTTTTCAACCTACCTCACCTAGACGTTGTTTCCTTGGACATTTTCACGGCCTTCCCGAAACGAAGGACACTGGTTGGACCGTCGGCGTGGATGGTCCGGGATCAGAATGAATACGGGTACGTTTCGGGGGTCCAGTTTCAATAAAAACATTGCATTTGTTCCATATCAGTTACATGGGAAATCATGGGAATAATTTTTGTATATAGTATATTATATATATATAAATACATGCATATAACACGTTGTTTTTTCAAATAATGTATATGTACACATATTAACTTGCAATGATTCTTATTACCAAAACCAGCTAAGTCTCAAGTCTCGGCATACTCTTTTGAATTTTGGTGGACATCTCGAGACAGGGTGCCCACATGGATGGTATTATTGGAGATCAACATCTGTGAAAACAGATTCGAAGTATCTCGGAGTTGTGTGCCCTGGAAACGATGTCAATCTGTGTGCAATTGCGTTGGACTGGTTGGACCCTGATTGTTTGCTGAAGATGAGACCTTAAGAGACCCTGGGCTCCGCCATGTTTGGAGGTCTCACCTGGCGTGGCAAAAACATGACTCGCCATCAATCAAGGGTATGTTGTTTGCACGTTTGCAAATTCTGTTTTGTATGGTGGATTCCCATTTTTTGAGACCAAACTTATTAGATCATCACATTGTTATCATTGGTTATCATTGATCAAAAAGTTGGATTATCCTAAAAGAAAATATGCCGAAAGCGCTCCAAAAAATCCCACGCATTTTTTGAATCCCCCTTAACATCCCTTAACCATTGGATAAACAAATAAACCATGGTTTCTTTTATCCCCTCAAACAGAACCGAGGCATCCCATGGATTTTCACGGCACCGAGGCATCCGACCGGAGCGAAGCAACGAATGGCGAAGGTGCCGTGCCGAACAACGGAGATGGGCGGAGATGCGTGGTTTTCCATGGCGTTGTTGTGGAAGGATATCTATGAATCTGATATATTTGAAGGAATCCCTGGATATCTAGCTATGATAATGTCAGCTGGAGATATATTTCTGTTTCAATTCATCACGACTTTTGTTCCTCAGTGATTAGTGTATCATATGGGACCAAGACAGGGCCAAGGGACTCATGTTTTACTTTATCCTCAGCATTTATCCTCCCAAAATAATGTTTTGGGCGTAGTTTTTAGTGACCGCCATGGCGGAACGCCGTCCGTGGTCGCCGCGCCGTCCTCCTGGGCTGCCGCTCCGTAGTCCTCGACGTCTCATGACTGGTCAACGCGTCAGCAAAGAAGGCTTCGCTGAAATGGTGGCTGTGGCAGCGTTACAAATGCCCAACAACAACAAGTGAAACCATTCTTGCGCATCTGGAGTTTGTTCGAGGCTTCTCGATTGAAGACTTGCAGCGTCCCTTTGAACTGATTCGCAGTGTTCTGTGTCCCATCCTGAGAACGGTGGACACCGGGTTAGCACGAAGATGCTGG
>Ga0126342_10020886_pt1 | contig 10968 bp, 13 predicted proteins | sample Cyp1metagenome_FD_92528 | JGI IMG/M metagenome (GOLD analysis project Ga0126342, IMG submission 92528) | Coral microbial communities from Lord Howe Island, Old Settlement Bay, Australia - Cyphastrea 1 metagenome | ecosystem: Host-associated > Invertebrates > Cnidaria > Coral ... | reverse complement strand
TCAAGCACCTTTCGGTCCATCAGTGGCTTCGCTCTGCCATCCCTGATTCACAACAACCAGTCTCTCCTATAGGTTTCCTATTTTTGAAACTTCCGCCACCGCCTTGTGCGGTACTACTGGTAAACCCCAGTTATCACTAGACTTATCCAACTGGGGTGAACCACCAAGTATTCCCATGATGGAAATTCACGTTGTTCCACAGCTGATTTGAATGGTCATGGAAAGTGCTAACTGCAGTCGTGTCTGCGCATGATGAAGAGCACGCGCGGCAAAAAGAGGCCCTGCAGATAGCAGAGATTGACGTCAAAATCACTGCTCAAGTACAACCATCCTGAAGGAGATAGTTTTTTCAGGATTTCAACCATATGTCCAGCATTGTCCAGTTTAGTGAGGATTCTTTGAAAATTCCATATGCTATCTACCTCACGCTGACTCCCCCTCTCAACTGGAAGCACAAACACTTTGGGATGTGGTCAAAATGGGGATCCAAGATGTTGACTCAGTGCTCATTCTCGACCTCCAAATTTTCCAAGTCCCTAAGTTGTTTGGCCAATATTTGCGCCTATTTTTGTGATATGCTCAATCTACTAACACACTTCGCTGGATCTTGTGATCGCTTCGAGCACCTGACTCTCAGGCCCACAGAGGTATGCTTGGTCTCGCAGAATGTGCCTGTCGATGCCTTGGGTAATTCACTCACACAAAGTCGAAAGTCGCAATGCGATTCACAAAAACTTGAGAAAATACCTGGTGATTTCCAAAACCTGGTGAAAACCTGGTGAATTCACAAATCATTCGTTGGCTCAGCTTGGTCAGCGTCGAAAACTGTGCTGCTCCAAGTCGCAATATTTCATGGCAAAGAAAAGGGCTGCAAGGGGCAACAAAGAAGGCACCAACACGCCAATTGAAACTGCCTTGGTTGCACCAAAGGGAGCTAATGCAATTTCATGTCGTGTCAAGAAATTATCACAATATATACATTGAATATAAATATTTTATGTACACATAAACCTACAGTACATCAACTCTGCCTCCTTTCACTCTGGCATTTCAGTGCAAAGCCGCATCGGTCGGGAAATTGGTCAAAGTTGGTGCCGGGCCAAGGTGCTGTGGTGAGAATACCTAAAGTGAAAGCATACCAGTATCCCCAGGCAAAGTTCCATGGCGTGGGTGTACTGGTCAGCCATCGCATGAAGAGCTGGGGCAGGTTCCTTGGAGAAGTTTGGCCACAGCTGGGGCCGCAGCATCACCAGAAATGGCTTGCCTCGCCAAGATGGAGCCTTTCCACGATTGCCAAGCCGCAACAAGCTGTTTGTGTTCGTCAAGAAGGCGCAGTAGAGTAGATACCTGACCTAGGCAGCAGCAGAGAGGAGGCTCAGCACTCTCTAAAATTTGACCCAGAAAAGGCCAGGACAGGCCCACAAAACTCCACTCCAAGTCACGTAGAAGAAGCCTGGAGATCTTAGCATACTTCCGTCCAGCAGCTGTAGAATGGAAATGTCCTCCCAGACTCGCAGAGGCTGAGGAAGTGTCCAGCCAGCTTTGAACAGGGGATAAATTCACCCATATTCCATTTAATAGTCCATTAGTAATATTAGTACATCATTATATCCCGGTCATATCCCATCAATCTCCTATGAATATCCTATCCTTTGTAATTAGATGATTTTTACTCTTGGGAACTACTGAGCTCCTGGTTGAGGGTCACAGGTTTGGGGTGAACAAATAGCTCCACAAAAACACCGTCGATTGCTGCATGCGCCAAACAGTCACAGAAAACGGAAAAGGAAGTGCCGCGCTTTTCAGCGTGATGCCTTTTGAAAGCTGGCCGCACTTTACAAACCATTGCAAGTGCTTCTACCCTGACTTAAGCGAACCACGGCAGCACTGTCAAATGTCCTCATGGTATGGAAGTGAAGATACTTTGAACGAAAGTATGCAGACATGGGGAGCCAACCAACCGTGGGCGTTTCCAAGAATCGAAAACCCGTCGCCGTCGCAAAAGCATCTGTTTGGGTGGTCCTCAAATACATTCAAGTTCTGCACACATTTGGACATGTGACTGACATCCAAATATGACCGAAGGAGATCCAAAGGTCCTTCCCCGTTTTCACCTATATACAGATTATTGAAGCATCGGACCATGCCAACCATGGTCAGTCTTTCCCTTTCGGATTCACTGTCCCCATTCTTCAGGAGGTTTCACTTTCCCCGTCACATCAAGATGATGTCAATGATGTCCCAAAAGTACAGTGCTTCCATAGAAATTGATGGCTCCCCAGACCCAGTTTTTCTCACCACCTGGGACCCTGAAGTCCCTCGCCTCATGCTGGTCATTCAGTCGCACTTCCAAGAACTCCAGCAGTGCTGGGATCCCAGTCAAGCCCAGCAAGGGAATCCACAGCTGGTTCAACACCTGACCAGGTGTAGCTGGAGATCGGTCGAATTATGTCGAATTTTTACTGCACCAGAGATAGATTGGACCTCTGAGGAAATGGATTTTTGTATTGACCATGCGTGTTCCATGTTGTGAAAGCCAATTTTGGCCCGTCTCGGCAGTTCAATGCAAATGACCCCGGCCAAACTTCCCTGGACCTGTGTCCAGTGAAACTCTGAAGGGTCAAAGAAAAAACTCCCAGTGGAGCCCCCGCACCATGAAGACGTAGTTCATGTTCATCTGATTTAGCTCCGCCTGGCACTGCCACTGCCGCATATCCCACATGCCCCGCATGCCCTGCATGCCCCTGTCATGAGTTGCGTGGAAAGAAACCGCCGACCTTGGACAAGGTGTGGCAGCGCTGAAAGCGGCCTCGGCATGAAAACAAACAGAGCAACAATGGTCAGCAGCAAACGGCTGAATAAATGGAAGGCTTGCCAAAGCAAAGGGCTGAAGAAATGCTTGAATCATCTTGAATCAAACCAATGAATTGTGAATGAATACATGAATGAATCGATCAAGGAATGGCCTGTCCTTACCAATTCGGACACCACGATCTTTCACTTGTTGACCAATGAGAAGCCCAGCCGAGGGAAAATCCCATAGAGGGCTGGGCCCTGCCAAGGGGCAAATCTCACCAATCAAGTAGGGCAAAACTAAAGAGTTGATGAACAGGATCACCTCAGGTAGAGACATCAGCAGATTTCGCACCCCCACTCCACTATTGAATGATACCTCAAGTATGTCTGAAAATGAAGTACACTGGTACACCAAAAAATGACATGCTACCCATGGCTACCCCATGGCTCCAAACCATTTGTCAAGGCACCATTGGTGGCAACTGCAGGTACAGCCACTGCCAAACAGCATCCCCCTTCTCCTCAGTGCGCAGTCTGCTACCTGTGAAACCGCCATGAAACAATCAATGGTACTTGGATGTGCATCCCACTTAGGATCCGTGATTTATAATCCATATTTAATCCCTGTACTCCCATCCAGTGGTGATATTCCATATATAATTGGGGGGTATAGCCCATTTACTAAGTGGGATGCACCCCCAAGTATCTCTGTTTCGATGACGTTCACCGTAGCTGTCCACAAAAACACCATGGTTTGCTCCTGATCTCAAAATGCTTCCAGCGTTTTGTATGGCAAAAAATGGAGGTGTCGTTTTGTCATGGGGGCACCCCCAGTCATCATCCATTTATATCCATTTATAGATGGATTTTCCATGAAATAAACCATGCACTTATTGGGGTAGCCCCATTTCAGGAAACCCAAGTGGGTACCACTTGGCCACTTGGGTTGTACCACTTGGCTGTCGATGCCGAGCATCTGGAAGCTGCACTCCCAGGGCTTGCTCGACCTGCCATGGCATCCTAGTTGAGAACGGGATTCCCCGTTCATTTTTCTGGGGGTTCCGTTAATGCCCGAATTAATCATCAACCATAATCAACCATCATGAATATCAGTTATATAATGTTCTATATCCGCTTTTAAAAAATTGGTGTCCCCATATTTCGATGGTTTTGCAACCCCGATTAAATGATGAAGTAATCATCAACCATCCGGGCTGGATCGCAGCCACTGTGAACCACGGCCTTGTTTCTGATCACATGAGAACCACGCCGTAGTTCCTGCGATGGCCACGTCCCGTGAGTTGAACATGGTTCCGGTCGATTTTCCGAGTTGGCCAAGTCCCCCCTTTTTTATGGGGGGCCAAAATGATCAAATCATATCAGATATCCAATACTAGATCAATCGAAATCTCTGTTTCGTAAGAATGTATGGAAATCTTCAGGGGATATGATGAAAATGGATGAAAATGGGAACACCTTCCCAATTCATTTTTTTAATTGCTCCGCTCAGCTTCTAAATAGATCGTGATGATCCCCATTCAACAACTGACCACCAGGGATCAACGGGCCAACCGCAGACAAGATTTGGATTTGACTGTTGAGAAAGCACGCCATCTACCCCCGTCCGGAATGATGGTGTTGAGTTCAGAGGAGACCGAGACGGGGGTCACCAGGACCAACATGAAGATCAGAAGTAGAAGCGACCCGCATGCGAATCGCACTAGCCTGGAAGCATACACCAATCCGACCACAGATTCGCCATGGAAGAAGACATCAACTTCTGGGCAGTGGGACGGCTGTGAGTCAATCCATGTGAGTCCATGTGAGTCCAAAAGAAATGGCAGCTTGTTGTGAAAACCCACGGCAGTCTTTAGATTTTGGATCTCATCGGCTGAAAGACCAGCCTTTGCCGATACGAGATGTGCAGGTTCTCCCACAAAACATCAGCGGGATGAGGGGCTCGTTGGCACCTCGGTGCTGACCAAACAGAAGTTCTGTGGGGAGTTTGGGGGTATATGTATCGGTATATCAATCCATGATAGCAACCCCCAAAAAGATGGAATCTGGTAAAATCCAATCCCAAAATATCGACAAATTGGTTCTCTATCTTTTTGGGGGTTACTATATAATAGCTTAGTCACATTAAATTCCAGCTGCTATCCCTTCACAGGCAAAAACGTGTCCCCAGCGCACCTCAACGTCACAGATGCAAAGGGTGGCTGACCGAAGTTGAAATGCGCATAGCTCTGGATCCTAGTCGACCCAGTCGCCATAAGTCACCCGATTTTTCGATGCTCGATCAAAAGAGATCAAAAGCCCAACGAACTTAAGAAAAGTATGAAAAGTCCTTAAGGTAAAGAAAAACATTGCTAAATGATTTGGTTCAAACCTAGTTTAACAAAATGCGGGTGTCCATAAATGGGGATACCCCAATAGCTGGATGGTTTATCATGGAAAATCCCCCAAGCGGCCAAGTGTCTTCCAGCAGCTGGGCAAATCTTCCAAGAGGAGCTGTTTAAATCCTTTCTCCTGCAGATTGGTTGGTACTGTGACCCCCTCTGCTGGGAAAAATGTGTGTCAAATACGAACAGCTGGAAAATGTGGGGTTTTCTTCAAATGGGGTTACCCAATTTTTGGATAATCTAATCGTCATGGATGACCATGACTTAGCATTGAAACAACATGAACAACCATGGTGACTTGGGGATCCCCCATTTTAGACCCCCAAATGACCTTGTTTCAGAAGGGAATCTGATGATACCTGGGTTTGTCTTTAAAAAAACTCTGGGGGATACACCATGTCTACACCACTTTTCATGGCCATTCTAGTGATATACCATGGATTTGGGGGGTCCAATGGTGTTTTTCAACAACTCCATTGGTTCCTGATGGACGAACGGAGATGATCTGCTGGAGTTTTTGGACTTGATCGGATTGGGCCTTCCCTCTGCCCCTCATGTTAGCAATGTTATCTTAGCATATCTTAGCTTGTAAGTTCCTTTTTTTAGACGTCTATGTTCACCTGCCACATCTCAAATTCCCAGCTTGCCAGGAATTTCCATGCATCCTATGCATCTGACCAATGGGATGTGAGATTCACTGACACACAAAAAACAATAAAACGACTGTTCAGTTGCAAGTTTCAAGATGACCAGGTTCATTCGAATGAAAACATGTGTGGTATTTTACGATTTTCTGTGCCCCAAATCCTGCTTCCATTACAGCCCCCTTCAAAAAGTTAGTCTCCTTGAAGGTCACAAAGGCAGATCCGCTCATTTCCTTCTTGTTCTTTTCGAAGGCTTCCAGTTGGCTCCGCAGCTTGTCGACCTTGTCATCCAAACTCCGGACTTGTCGGGTTGTCCACCAAATATGGAGATCCTGCAGCGGCCTGCCAACATAGGAAAAACAGATACCAAGCACAAAAAAATGCGTCCATCTGCAGTGGTACAAGGTCTGCCTAGTGCAGCAATTCCACAGCGTCTTCTCCTGACAATTTCAAAGGGATGACCCTGGCCGGATCCTCGTCTGCTCGACAGTTGGGCGTTTCCTAAAATGGCGGTACCCCAAGTCACCATGGGTTCAATACTAAAAAATACTAAAAGGGTCATCCAGTCATCCATGACTTGCATGATTTGGGGGTCCACGGGGTGCCCATTTTGGGAAACCCCCAGTTGGCCATTGTGATCCAGTGGTTATCCAGTGCTGGTTCCAGCGGTTCCCACCGGTTCCCAGCGGTTCCCACCTTCGGCCGAAGTTTGTTCAAATACGCCACGCGAGTGTTGAGCCTTCCAGGACCCTGGACCTGATCCTGGCTGCCTGGCTTTTTATCAAACCCTTCGGAAAATCATCTGGGGATGGGTCAAAACCCTGGTACCTAGTGAACCCCAAAATAGCTGGGATTTATGGATGTTCATCCCACTAAAAATGTATCTATAGGTATTGACCCATACCCATCTGTAAATCATGGATTTTATGGATTTTCCATTGCCACGTTTCAGTAAACCAGAGGGTAACTCTTAAGTAAACCAGAAGTACTGTAACACTGTGCTGTATCCCACGGGACCGGTGCTTTTTTTCTGAACTCTGAATGGCTGAACCAACCTACTGGAAAAAGATGGTTGCAGCAATGGTTGGTTCATAGCTAATGGGGATTTGCAGTAGTTCATGGATTATGTATCCCCCAGTATATAAAGGGTCATTCATCATTGGAGTGCCCCAAATTTTGATGGTAAAATAGATCACACGTTTGGTGCATTCCCCCATTCTTAGACAAACCATGACAAACCCATATCCAACTTGTTGCTTCCATATTGTGTCTCATAATATCCCATTAAATCACCTTAAAATCCTATTGCTGATGATCAAACCCAAATTCAAACAAAAAAACATACTCATATTCCATTATATCCGATTCATATCCCATTGCTATCCCATATCCCATTGAAACTGTATTGAAACTGTCATAAATTGCTGATATCCCCCCTTTTCAGACCCATTCGGAAGTCCACCGCCGTAGCCTCTCTTTTTCTTCGCTGTGCTTGACATCTACTGCCAAGTAGTCATCCACCACAAAGGCCACGTGCACACGGACAACTGCGGAACAATTGGGCATGGAAAATCCAAAAAGTAGTGGATGTAATGGGATTTAATGGGATTTAATGGGATTTAATGGCTGGGTCATCGAGCAAGGACTGGGCCAATATCATTCGTGTGGAAAATGATCATTGAACAATGGATTTTGGGGTACCCCATTTTCCGAACACCTATATATTCTTTATCTATATTGACTATATTGGTAAATCCTTGGTGGTTGAGGTCCGCAATTTCAATCCATCTGATGTGCCTGTACTGGTGCCCACAGCCAAGGGGTTTCCAGTGTTCTGTCTCACTTGCCTCACGTGCTCCTGGCCAGTGTGGATCGATGACATGCACCCATGAAATGAACAAGAAAACTATAGAAGTGGCAATCTCTGCAAAGCCAATCTGGACAGGACTTAAGGGGGTCTCAAGCTTCACTGGTCGAAATGGGCAGTTTTCTGCCTCGTCCATAGACTATCCCCTATCTTCGGGATATGATATGGAGATGCGTTTCACAAGGATATGGAGATGCGTTGTCAAGTGTAAACAGAAACAGCTTGACAGGATAAGACAAACGGAGATGACCCACCTCAATAGCGCGTTTCAATAACTCTTCCACACGGGTAAAGTCCTGGAGGCAACAGCGATACGCAAGTGCCACAAGTGGAAACGTTCACAGGAAAACCTAGGCATCAGAACATCTTCACCCTATATCTAGCAAAAGTGTTGGCCAAAGCAGAAATGAATGATCACTACTTGGAACAGAAAGTCTTAAGAGTCTAAGTAAAGTCATGTATAGGAATCTCAATCTCACCAGCGTCGTATGACAGAGCGAGACAGTCCTCTTCTTCGAGAGTAAAGCGCTTGCCTGTCAAGTAGTCGCCAACCGGCAAATGCGTCAACCAAAGAGAGCGATCCAAACAAGGAATCAACCTTGGAGAACGGAGCAAATTCCTCGATGTCGAAATGAGAAACAGAAGCATTTTCAAAGGCAGAGACTCAGACTACCATGAAAAATCATGAAAAATCATGAAACTGCGTTGCCATTCTGTCAGAAATCTCTGAAAAACACTCCTTGGGAAAGTCTCTGAACTGCCACCCAGGAGCTTGGGATACATTGCACCGCGTATCCGCATGTGACGCTTCATGCGCTGTGCAAAGATCAAGACCAGAATCCCTGAGAGGAACGCCAACGCACCTAGGTCCAGATTTTCGCACGGATGACAGATGATGACAGACCTCCAGAACCCCACTATAATGCCATGAAGGCATCGGACTGTCGGACTTTTCATGACTCCAAAGACTCCAAACGCGCCTCGCGTGTAAACAGCATTTGGTCTTGCGGCCAGTCAGAAAAAGATGGCTATCCTACCCGTTGACTGAGGCCCAACAGACTAGGCATATGCCGTTTGCATCAATGCCCTGTCAACAGCTTCAACGCGCGAGCGAACAGACTGATATTGTAAAAGAACCAGTCCTGCCCTAGGTGGTTTTCCTACATGCTCTTCGGAAGTTCTGAAGCTTTGAATCTTGCAGATTTACGCATGACTCTAGCGAGCATGTGTCGCAGATCATCCCGGCAATATTTGTTCACAACTGCAGGTGAGGTGAATTGCACCAATCATGAGGCGGAATGAAATACCAGCAAATGCATAGCCCTCAAAGCAGCATTGGGGAGGCTAACTCTTGTTGCTTTTCAGCAGGTGATTAGAACACCATTTCGCATGATACACTTCACTGATGATGTTGATATAATCCTCCCAAAATCTCAATGTCTGGCCTCGGCCAAGGAGATATGTCCACCAAAGCCCCCAAACAAAATGGGTTCCACCTTGGGATCGCCACGCCATGATGCGCCATGATTTCAGGACAAGGTCTGAGGCGCAAACACCCCAGTAGGGTACCACCACAATGGCAGAAACAAGTGCCAGCATGCTACAAAGCCTCAAGTGGAGTGGATCAAATGGATCAGAATCAAAGCATATCAAAGCCATCCAGGCAGACTCCGACTCCCATGGCTAACTGACATCAGCCATGGTCAAGTTGGGTGGGATGAATGTGGGTGCTATGGTCATCCATCCCATCATGGTTCACCAAATCAAATGGGTATATGAATCCCTATTTTCATGGATTATCCAACAAAAACTGTGTTAATCAATCCAACTTTTGATTGGAGCTGGCTACTAAGCCACTATATCGACCAGCCAAGAATCTCAGCAGCAACGCGAAGGAAAATCACGTAGTTCAGGGCCTCAAAGGTGCAGGACGCTCTGAAAATGGAGAAAAAAACACATTAACAAAAGGATTTAGATGATTTAACGAAATTTAATTGGATTTAATCCAATTTCACCGGATTTAATGGGTTCAATGCGATTTAATTCGATTTAATAAAGTCTAATCAAATTTAATGGGATTTAGTGGGATTTGAATCGGATTGGGATTTGAATCGGAGTGAGATTTTAATCGGATTTGATCGAATAATGGGAGTTAATACCATTTTACGGGCTTTAATGGGGGGGTTAATAGATTTAATGGGATTTAATGCGGAATACATACTGTATAATATATTGCTAAAGACCAACAATTTGGATACGGTTTCCTCTGAAAATGGATTATTAACCCCATCAAAGCCACTTTATATAGATGGGACATATAAGGTGGTAAAACATTGAATTTGGTGTAGAAAACAGACAAGCCCAGATACTGGGAAGCTCTGAACCAGTTCTGGTGTAAATCAAAATTCTGGTACCCTTCCGCAAGAACCTCAAAATATCTGACAAGGCAAGTGCACGTTCATCTCCCTATAGACGGCTTCATCCGGACCCGTGGCCAACAGCCATACCTCTGCCATTCGCTGGGTTTTTGCTGGTCCCCCAGAGCTGGGTGCCGAACTGTACTGTGGTACCTGGAAGCTCAGATGGCAATCACATCAACAAAAGCTGGTAATCAGGATAATGTAGATTTAATTTGGATGGTTTCATTTGGACATGGATAGTGGCAATCATCATCCATGTAAGGTCTCCTGTATGCGCGGCAATCTCAATAAAACCTACCAGCTGTCACGGTTCATTTGCGTCTGAAGATGTGGGGAGAACATCTTACCCTCCATCCACTGGTCAATCATCAGTTTCTTCCATTCAAAATATGCATAAATTGGAAGTTCATCCCTTGTTCAGAGACACCCAAATATCAAAGTATTGTTTATCCCACTACATGTCTCCCCAAGATACCATCGTTTGCGGTGCAACGCATTCCCATTTTCAGACACCCTCAGTCGAAAAACAGAACGGGGGTTCATGGGGGCGTGATTTTTGCTTCAAAACCCTCACAAAATACTGGTATTTACAATGTCTTGTGTTGGAAAGGGGTCCAAAACCTACGTTTTACAACAAAAATCACCTCCCCTAAAAAAATGTAAAAAACCACAGTTCATAGAAGTTTTTTAATTTCAATTATAACAGTCTAAACACCGATTTTTAATATTGTTGATTACTTCATTTTTTCAACAATATCAAAGCTATAATGAAAATAAAAACAGTCAAGGCATAATTACCTCATTCATTTTTTCAAAATCATCACTACTAACCATATATT
>Ga0126342_10020885_pt1 | contig 10969 bp, 10 predicted proteins | sample Cyp1metagenome_FD_92528 | JGI IMG/M metagenome (GOLD analysis project Ga0126342, IMG submission 92528) | Coral microbial communities from Lord Howe Island, Old Settlement Bay, Australia - Cyphastrea 1 metagenome | ecosystem: Host-associated > Invertebrates > Cnidaria > Coral ... | reverse complement strand
CTATATCACATTTGCTACCAATAAAGTCACTTCTTGAGTCCCTATTGCTGATGTTTTTATCCCTACTGTGGATGGACAATCCTGTACCAGTTGGAAACTATAGGTAACTTAGTTCAACACTGTGAATCATGGGGATATACCCTCTGGTTGTTTAACGTAGCTATAGAATATCACCATGTTTAATAAATCTACCATAAATCTACCATAAATCTACCATAAATCTATAGGTTCTAACTATAACTATAGATTTATGGTAGATATCACTATCACTATAGTTGGTTTATGGTAGATGATTTGTAGTTATATCTAAATCTACCATAAATCTACCATAAATCTACCATAAACCATAGTTAGGAAACCCTTACATCTCTAGTCAAATGCTAGATTATGCTTCGTTCTACATATATCTACCATAAACCATAGATGGTTAAGCCACTTATAAGGCAACTGAACGCTATCCTGGCCCCTCCCCATCCTCCGATCTCTCCGCACCTTTGGTAATGACGCCCAGGTTGGTGTATAACGCGGACTGCGGGTTCTTCTTGACGCTGACCTTGGTTCCATGGTGCTTCCTTTTTGGGCTTTTTGAATGAAGGGGAAATCCGTGACAATCCTATATATAGATGGGGCTTTAAAGGGAAAAACATCCAATTCTTCGGATATAATTATATAATTATATATATGTATTATAATAATATGTATAATATACACCTTCTTGTAATTCAACAGATTGTGCTACGAAAGCTATGGCCCATGGAAGTAGATTCGATTGCCATTTTGGGTAACCACGAAATAAGTCACCGGGAAATCAGCGGGGAATCATGGAAGAAAGCCATGGGAAAACCAGTCTCTTTTACACCCGCATTAATTAGGGCTATTGCTGCCTATCAGTGCCTATCTTTTCTCTTAAACCATTGCCAATCAGCCAGATACTCTGCAAAAAAAAAACTTTGCTGGTGAACGTAGATATTCCCATTGATACCAAAAGACTAAAGGATTAAAGTACCCATCTAAGATTAACCCAGGTCTGGAATTAAGGACTCGACATGACGATACACAGCGTAACACTAGACTCACTCAGCACTAAAAAGGGGTCATATCTCTACTCAAGACAAAAGATCAACATGCTACAGCGAAGAATATCTGGTCATATAGAGTAATCATACTGTGGATGGAAGAAATCCAAATCACCAGTTGAAAACGGTGGTTTATCCCATTAATCATAGGGTTTCAACCATCCTTTTGGTGGTTAATCGGATTTCGCAACCATCCAGAGTATGTAATCATCCTGGTAAACTAAGGTAACTATGGAAAATCACCATGTTGAATGGGTAAACCCACTATTTCTATGGTCATTTTCAATAGCTTTGTTAGTTTACCGGAGGGTAATCATCCTGGTTGGAGGTTTCAACATGTTTCAGCCCATCACAAGGCGTGGGTTAGGCACTCGCACGCAGTCACGTAACGGTCATCAGCTGATTGAATCAAAAAGAAACTTGGACAGGACACGGTTCCGACCCACGAAAGAAATCCCGAGCAATTGAGATCATCCATCATCCCAGCTCAAGATTAAAAGATATAAAAAACTTTTTTTTAAAACTAATTTGTGGTTTGAACCCCCTGAAAAATATGAAAGTCAGATTGGATCATCGTCCCAACTATTGGGGAAAATCATCCAAATGTTCCAAACCACCAACCAGGAATTATATCGACAACTAGCAACATAGTAACCATATATAACCATAATAGACACCTATAACATAGTAACTATATGGTTTCCAACCAGTAACTAGTTGTGAAGATCACCAAAATCACCAACCAGTTCTATCACCTTTCCTTTTTATGTAACGGCCGTTGAGGCCATCCCACCATCTCCCCTGACCAGCAACTTGAGCTGAACTCATAGCTTTGAACATGGAACATATATGGTAACAATTTGAACAAGCGAAAATATATGGAAGATATACATGTACAGGATTATATATATATATATATATGGAAATGATATGGAAAATATATATGGTGATATAATGTGATATATATATATATATCATGAAATAACCAATATATTATCAAGTAACCATTTTAGTGGAGCATAGTGATATACCCTGAGAAACCATGAACTTTGGGGGTTCTCCCAAAGTTCAGAAAAGGGGACCATCAAATATCAAGGTTTAATAGGCTTTATATGGAGATATATGGTGATAGGCCATGAAATTTTGGGGTATCCCAAAATGTTCAGAGGTTGAGAGAACTCACTGGCAGCTTCTCCCTGGCAGAGGTACAATCTCCAAGCAAAAGGTCATCTTCAGCTCAGGGTGAGTGACGTGTGCTTTCTTGAACCTGTGAAGAGGTTTCCCGGTTTCCAAATCGGATGGGGATTGAACCAGAAAGGGATGTTTTTTTTAAAAAAACAACAAGGGGATAGTGAAGCAACAAGACTCAGTAACCCATAGGATCCATGGTGCTGGTATATATGCTAACATGACTGGGGTATATTGATGGTAAATGTTACCATATATATATATATCATACATGGATCCTATGGGTAATGAAATCAAACCAACAGAAATCAGCATTGTTGCATAGGCTTCTCCGGCCACGATCAGGCAGTGTCAAGAAACATTTCCGTCATGCCACTTTCAGAGAACAGCACACTCAGCATGGACTATGATCTTTACAACACGCTGCAATCTTGAGCGACAGGATTTTACGGGAGGTTCCACCTGCTGACGAATGGCCGTTTCGTTTGCCTTCGATTTTGTTTGCTTCATTCTCAGCTTGCCCTTGCTCCACAAAAACCACATCGCAAGAATGTCTGTTCTATTTTTACCCTCTGGTAAACTAACATAACTATGGAAAATCACATTTTTTTATGGGTAAATCAACTATAAATAGCCATTTTCAATAGCTATGTTAAATTACCAGAGGGTACCAACTGAAATGGGTCTACGGCTGGGCTCAGAAAAATGCTGGCTCCACTCTGCGCGACCAGTCACCCATGGTCCAAGATGTCCCCAGATGTCCACAAGGTGCTGCTCCCCGGGTATGCCGGGTATGTCTCTTGGATTGTAACGGCATCTAACTATAGACCCTAGAAATCAACCATTTTTTTGCTGCTTAAACATGAGTAATTAACCAACCCCCAACTTTGATGATAGCGATTTTCCTACATCCTTCATCATCCCAAGATGTCGTACAAGGTCCCCAGACTTCCCGAGCTGCCCGAACTACTGGAAGCCTCCCATACCCCAGGCCCATCCTCAAAGCCGAAGGTCGGATATATCTTTCCTCATCGCGCAGGCGTCGACATAACCGGGTGCACCACATCGTGAAAACATGTTAGCACTGAAATGGGAGATATTGAGAATGAGATGACACCAACCAAACAACTTGATGGTAGTTTGTTGATGCCCTGAACAATGTTTCAATTTAGAATATAATCTGATTGGTGGTATCCTACCCCTCTGAAAAATATGAGTTCGTCAGTTGGGATTATTCTTCCCAACTGAATGGAAAAATAATCCATTCATGTTCCAAATCACCAAGCAAATCTACTGTAATTCCAACAAAACCAACAAAAATCTATGGCTACAATCCATCCAATCCTGAGGTTACCACAGAAAAACGTTACCACAGAAAAACCCTCAGTTTTGGGGGACTTCAAAGTCCAAAAATATGCGATGCCTCCGAGATAGACAGTGGCTAGTGGGCTACTGGCAAGCAATTTGTTTCAACTTCTTGACATGACAAGTGTTTAAAACCCGAATGTTTGATACCCTCTGGTAAACTAACAGAGCTATTGAACATGACCATAGAAATAGTGGATTTTCCCATTGAAAATGGTGGATCTTTCCATAGTTTTTTGTACGCTTACCAGGCCGGGTAATGTTTGATGGTTACGTTACTTTACTAATCACCTTTCTGTTGGACATCACCGTCATTGTTTTGCTTCTCTAAAATTCTAAAAGACCTACAAGACATGTTTCAATCAACTATAGATTCCCCTACCCTCTGGTAAATAAACATAACTATAGAAAATCACCATTTTCAATGGGAAAATCCATAATAAATGGTCATTTTCAATAGCTATGTTAAATTACCAGAGTGTAAATGGTCGAAGGGACAGTAAAGAATCACCTTAAGCAAACTCAAGTCGTGTTGATGCAAGTCAATGGATTGCGAAAAAAGGGAAAATCGAAACTGGAAAGCCCTAAGATTTCAAGGGAAAATCAAGACGTTGCCAGCAAAAACAATGCCCATATGCTCCATGGTGCTGGAATATTTATCAACATGTGCCCCAAAAATCACCCAGTTTTGTAGGTAAACATAACAGCACCATGGAGCATATGGGATGCATATCAACAACACAGCTAAGCTCAGCTGTGTCAAGCATCAAATTTCGGCGGCTTTCGTGTGAAGTTATCTCCGACAAAAGAGACCTGCCATCGTGATGGCAGCAGGAAATTCAATCAATGATACACATTTAGAGTCATCCTGAAGTAGATAGAATATCTGGTTGGTGGTTTTAACCATCTTGAAAAATATTAGTCAATGGGAATGATTATCCCATATATTATGGAAAATAAAACATGTTTGAAACCACCAACCAGATATAGATTGTTTAACCACATTCACATTTTAGTGGGATCTAGAAATTTCCTCATTCTATATTAGCTACTGCAGGAAGAATATAAACTATATAATGGCATAAAAACGGGGATGTGTGTTCATATGTGTTCCATTGTCTATAGTCTACAATCTATACATTGGAAAATAACCCATGTGTAGATGACTTGATTACTGTACGTTCCATTGATGCCAAAAAGATGGGGATTTCCAATGGGTTTCCATTGCCGTGTCAGGTTTCACCCAAAAAGGCTAGTAGTCACTAGCCAACGTGCAACAACCGAAGTGGGAAACAAATACACCATTGGGGATCCCATTCTAAGAAAGACTTGGTCAAAACGGTCAAAACTCAGAACCTATTACACCGTATTTTCGGGGTAAGAACCTCCACAAATCCAAGCTATTTTGAGGTTCACCAGGAAAACAAGCTTTTGATCCACAGCAGTTGAGCGCTGCTTCCACCGTCGTTGAGTCTCCAAACAAATTGTGCTACACCGATATGAGCGCTGCAAGTTGTGGTGCCCGAGTTTTTTTTGCAAAGTTGATTCCATTCACCAATATTTAATTAGGCTTCACTTATGTTCACTTAATGGTGGTTGTGAACAATTGTAAACCAACAAACATAACTCGGCTACAAATCCCCTGTGTCCTTGTAAAGAGAAAAAACAAGAGTGGACTCGCAGGTGCAGCCTACAAGAATGTATAAACATGTTGCACCAACGAGGCAAACATGGTGAGTAGCCATATCAACACCACGGGAGTATGACAGCTGCAAAATAATTGAGAACAACATGTGAAGGAATCATGCCCCAAAACAACATACTGCCCATAGATACCGACACAGTCACTGACATATTTGGAGATTGGGTCTTAGTCTTTGCTGAACCTCACACCTAGGACAGGAAATCGGCAAGGTGATGAGCCAAACACTTGCTTTGCACCTGGACTGATAACACCATTTACCTAGCGAATACGGACTGAGTAATTGGATGATCATCACTAAAATCTGAATTGGTTTTCCATTTATGGAGCATTTTGCCTGCTGTTTTTTCTCATGTTTCCCATAAATCTTCCCATATCAAGAACTCGTTGAATCTCAGGGTCGACCCCCAGAAGACTCGCGAAGACCAAGGCAGGCCTTGTTCACGATTCGTTTCCATGCCTGCAGGATGAGAAATCCATGGAGATACTCCATGGATTCGAAGTGGGCGTGAAAATCACTGCCACTAATATCGGGATCGTGATCATGATTCCGAACATATATCATTTATATATTTATTTATAGTAATCCCCAGATGTGGCACTATTTCAATACATAGATTTTAAGATCATTTATAGTAATCCCCAAAACGATTTGCATCATTTATAGTAACCCACCAAAAAATGTAGCACTGTTAGACTATATCTAATAGATATATATATATAGTTTCTCTCTATCATTTTGACGGTTCCTAAATATGTTCATATATCTTCTATGAATCTTCTATGGCTTCTACCTCCGCTCACCACCAAAAAACGTCCTGCAGTGAGGCGCCTTCTTTTTTCGTTTGCCGCTACGGAGGATCTTGAACATCTCATCCTGCAAAGTACGGCTTCCAGGATGACAGCGACATGGCGGTGCCAGCGAATTACCTATCTGGTGTTACTTGCAAAATAACGATGGTTATGTAATGATGGTACACCCTGGTATATAATATCATGACCCATAGGATCCATGTATGGTATATATGGTAACATTTACCATCAATATACCCCAAATGTTAGTATATATACCATACATGGATCCTATGGGTGATGGTATACCATCTTTTCTGATATATAACATACTTTTCTGGTGTTTGTTTTCTGTGGAGTACTCGGAGTACTCCTGTTTTCAAGCTTCCATTGCTATAAAATTAGCATTAGATATATGGCATTCTGTTGCATATTTACCCCCCATGAGGCCCGATGGTTTTTGTTGGTTTCCATTACATATATATATAATATACCCTATGGATCCAAAACACTGTCTGAGAAGGTACTTAACCCTCTAAATTATAGTAAATCATACCCCAAACACTTCCTAAGAAGGTACTTGGATCCATAGGGATATGAAAAAAACATAAAAAATATTCCATGAATTCCATTCCTGAAGTATGCTGAAGTTGGTTTCCGAGTTTCCGAGCTGGTCAAGCCACTTGCCCTCGGGGTCCCTCCCCGCTCCTCGGTCATGGCTTTCACCTTTGGGATGGGCACCTGCCACTTCCCGGCTTTCTCCTGGGCTCCGGTTGAACAACAAAGACATGATGGTGACGGGATGGAATCATGGTGGTATACCTGGTTTTTGCCCTGAGAATCATGATGGTTATGCTTGTGTATGGTTATGTAATGTGAAATATAATGAAATGTAATGTTATGTAAAAAATGGATATGGTTATGTAACATAACTAATACTGTACCATTATCATGATGGTCATGCAATGTTATATAATGGTTCCACTTAGCAAGTGGATTACAAGGCAGTAAGCGGGGATATACTATCAATCGCTTGGATATACGATGGTTATTAACAGCTTTAACCACCTACTAGCCGGGCTGCACCCAAGAATAACGAATGAACAGTGGATGATATAACCAAGATATATACAGTAATACATCGATGAACCAGCTGAATTTAGACTTCAGAAATAAATACTACTATGATCTACTATGATCAATAATAGGTTTATTAAACTGCTATAAACTTCTTCGCTTAATCGATGTATAAATCTGATTAAATCTGTATACAGTCATACATTCGGGGCTTCTCCTGTGTAATTTTCTGCTGGAAATCATGGATAATCAACCCAATTACTACAGCGATTATACATGCTGATTGTTCATAAAAAAAACGCCTTTGGGTGTTGTGGAATTTATGGTTTCAACAGGTGTCTGGCTGTGGGAAACTCGTTTCTGAGTAGCTCCAAAGCGCTCCCTCCATTCACCACTGGACAGATCATCATTGCTCAAATATGATGGAATATGATGAAATATTATGGAATATGATGGAATATGGCTTATATATGGATTATGAATATCATCCTCCCTCATTGTTTTTTTCATATGAAGCACCCCATGCACCCCCAAAAAGCGGTCCCACATCAGTGGTGGTTTCATCCAACCTACTGATAAAACCATGCTTTCTGGGTGGTGTTCAATATTATGGGGAAAGCTTTCTTTAGCCATTCGAAACCACCCAAAAATGCACTCGGAAGATCTGAGAGAATCATCGGCGCTTTCTGTGAATGATTTTTGTACACTTATATAAGTACACTTGATGAGAGATGTTTGAATCTTTTGAAACAGTGTTATAAACCCAAATGCCTTTTGTTTTTCTGCTTGGTCTTTGAGTTTAAGTGAAGACCATTGGGTCTATGAACAGCCATTCTATGAGGGTGGGTCAAATGTTACATCGGGCTTTCCAGATAAATGACAACAGCATGACAACGGCATGGCTGACTGAAACAATTGTCTGAAAACAGCCTCCAGTGAATACCGGCCACAACACATAATAGTCAATATGAAACTATCAGTAATATGAAATGAAACTGACATAATCTGGAATACGTCATAAACAGTACTAAATCATATGTTTGCCCATCTTTGGGGCGTGGGTGGTTTCTCTCTCCCATCATCTCCCATCCGCCCTGCCCTTGGGCCTTGCGTTTCTGCTTGATCATGTTTGAGAGAACCTCACCAGGGGTTTTCACATCGGCATATTCAGCATCTGAAGCGCCAATCAGTCACTGGCCATCTCAGGAACCGATTTATTGGAGGTACCTACCATATATAAGGCCTATTTGTCAGGCCTATGTAAGGGAATATCCCCACAAAATATGGCCTTATATGGTACAGTACCTCCATTTTAGGATCCTGAAAATTATCAACGGCTGGTGGATGCAGCCACCTTCTTTTCGCAAAAGAGAAGATGTATTGAACTACTATAATCTGGTTGGTGGTTGACCTACCCCTCTGAAAAATATGACTTCGTCAGTTGGGATGATGACATTCCCAATATATATATAAATATATATATATATATATAATATATATATATGGAAAAATAAAAAATGTTCCAAACCATGAACCAGTAATTGAACGGTTATATCAACTAGTTTATTTTGAGGGTCCTATACCTCATACAAATCCAGAAAAATGTATCCCTTTATATTAGTATCCATCCAGCTGGTTTGACCGGGAATGATGGAATGGATCATTGACATTAATTCCCCCAATGTGGTGCATTGGGACGTGTTATGGATTCATGAAGTGTTGACATATCGACCAGAAAGCCCAGTTATATCACATGGTAAACCATGGTAAACTCCAAAAATAAACTTTCCCATCAACCAACCATTCAGAATATATCACCCCAAATAATCAATGGTCATTCCAGGATCCTAAAATGGAGGTACGTTAGTACCATTTTTCAGGCCATATTTTGGGGGTATATCCCCTTACCTAGGCCAAACATATATGGTAGGTACCTCCAATTTATCGGTTCCTGAGTCATGGCCATTGAATATAGGAACCATAGATATCTGTAGAATTCTATAGATGTATCATGATATATATATATATATATCTACCATACCTAGTTGTTTAATCCATGGCAATCCATTGAAATAAGGCTATACCCAATAATAACCCTCAGTGGGGGACGGTGACGGCGTTGGCTTTACCTCAAAATAACCTACGACCTACCGAACTGGAGCATCAGGCCAAAAGAATTCCCGGCGCACCTTGGTTTACATATGGTTTATATCCCCACTTTTATGGGATGAAATATGGTTAATATATGGATTATAGACAATTATAAATGGGATGACATATGATGACATATGATGAAATATGATGAAATATGATGAAATATGATGGAATATGGCTTATATATGAATTATGAACATATAGGATTATAAATTATAAACCACTATTAACTAAGTGGAGCCCAAAAAACAGCCAACTATAGGCAACCCACCGGCAACGGCCCGCAAGTTTTAGCAGGGTACCTTGGTTCTTCTCACCTGTTCTCGATCCAAGAGATACGCAGGGACCGCGCCCGGCTTCACTTCCTCTGCGTCCTTGGCCTTGGCGTCTTTCTCTTGATGCGCCTGCGCGACAATGGACAGCTGTCGTCCCAAAAAAGGACAGTGGTTGGTATGATGTCCCGTTGGGAATGAATTGAAATCCGGAAATTATTGGAGAGATTTGGATAGTATAATAGTACAACCATATGGGAAATGTAATTATCTCTAATCATCAACCACTGCTTCCATTTTTTTGTACGCGCCCCGTGTGAAGGCATGGGTCAGTGGGAGTCCCTTCCCCTAAGAAACGATCTTCAATAGCCCCTAGAAACCTTGGTGAAATACTGGAACTGTTCAATTTTTTGGGGCGATATGAGGGGTATTGAATGTTGGGCAAGGATTAGTAACCATGACTTATCCATATTTATCCATGACTTATGGTCATCATAGCTGGGAAGATGAGGGTCATGTTCATCACCATGTCATGATGATGAAACGAGAAAATCACGGAGGGTGGGCTGGTCAACCAGCAGGGTCTTTTTTGCCCCGAAAAAACGAGGTCAGACGTTCGACCGTTTTCCAAGGCCATCAATTGGAAGACCCAGTTCTATTTTCTCAGCTTCACCAGGGTTCACAAGGGTATCCACCAAATGGTGGTGCCAGTGGTGCCCTAGTTTCTTAGCAGTGCCAATCTTAGAATATATGGGATTATATGAGATTATAGGGGATTATATGGGATTATATGAGATTTTCCAGTGCCAATCAGCCAGATACCCTGCAAAACATGACAAAATCTTGGCTGGTGAGTGTAGATAATCCCATTGATACCTCGGATCACACAGCAAAGATTAATGGTGCCATTACAAAAGACTAGGATTCGGATTAGTTTCTACCCGTCTAGTCGATTGACCTAGATAAAGGCCATAAATTGGAAGATGGCCCAAGTTTGACACAAACCCATATTTCTCTGTTAATTTAACAGTCTGCTATTTGAAAATACCCCATGAATAGCTCGTTGATTTACCTATTCAAAATTGTGGATCTTTCTATAGTTATGCAAACGTTTACCAGAGGGTATCTCTTTGGACAGAGTACCGTGACAATGATTTCCCCATCCGCGTGCAAGGGGTGTTTAGGGATAATCCCCTGTACGGTTCACCATCATCGGCGAAATAATGGTTAGATATCATCGAAATAGTTCATGGCGGTTATAAACCAATTGTTACATTAAGAAAACATAGTTAGTGGGCTTGATATATATATATATGTATCATATGTATTACATATATATATAT
>Ga0126342_10020884_pt1 | contig 10969 bp, 8 predicted proteins | sample Cyp1metagenome_FD_92528 | JGI IMG/M metagenome (GOLD analysis project Ga0126342, IMG submission 92528) | Coral microbial communities from Lord Howe Island, Old Settlement Bay, Australia - Cyphastrea 1 metagenome | ecosystem: Host-associated > Invertebrates > Cnidaria > Coral ... | reverse complement strand
TGCCTTAAGAATTTGAGGGACCCTCGGCCTGTTGTAGTGTAAATTTGCCTGTATTTAAAAATAAGAATTTGAGGGACCCTGGACCTCAAGCTTTCGGATTCTTCACCAGCGCTCGGGCTGTATTATACATATGTATATAATATAGAAGAAACATATATAACTACCCCCAAAAAAAAAAAACAGAAAATAAAAAATGGCACCCATTTCAGTAGGATCTTATCACCTTTTTTGACAGGTGAAGTTTCGCCTTGTGCAGCTTCGTTTGGTTCACAAACTTCAGCCACCACTTGTCCAAGTCATTGCGTCCGGCGTATTCCAAGACGATGTACAGGGGATGCTCCGACGCCTGGGTTCTGGTGCCAAGGATGCCATGCTTGGGAAATGGCCCTTGAACAATGCTTGGGAAACGACTAGTCGTGTTTTTTTGGTTGAGGTACAGTATTAAATTTGTTCAAAAATCGGAAGTTGTTCATTCTCGCTCACAATCACTACCAGTGATATGGACTTCCTCAGTCTCAGTTGTTGATTTTTTTGGGGCGCCCTCAACAACAGTCAGGGTGATGTGAGATGATGTGGCCACGGGTTTGGCCCATCCCCTACAAATAGCAAATCTAATGGTATAGACCACTATACACCTCGTTTTTTCAGGAACAATGCTATGTTTCGGGATATAATATCTGACCAGTTTCAAGGATTTCTTGGCATATAGCTTATATTTCTGTAATTCGAAACGAAATAAAATGAGGTCGTTTGAAAAACAAAATTAGTGTGAGGTCGTTGTCGCAGCGGAGGTCGTTGCGCACGCCAGAGCATCAAATCCGTTTGGCCCGGTTTCCCCCGATAGCTGCCGAAGGCAAAGAAGGATTAACAGCTTGAAAGCTGCTCCAAACACAACAAGGAACTGTTCCTATTTTGACGAAATAGGGCCGTTATGTTTTTTCCATTTTTTTCCTTCATCCCTGAGCTTGTTTTTGTCGCGGGTTCAATCCCCGGCCAATGCTCGGTGGACAGCACCTGCTGTTTAGGAATCAGAAAGCCGCACCGGCCACGACATGGAGCTCTCCTATCTTGACAGAATAGGAGCGCTTTTTCTTCACGCCTGTGCCTGTTTGGCGCGGTTTCCCACTCATTACCCAAGATGTTGACGAAATAGGAGTCTTTTGTTTGGCGCAGTTTAACGCGATAGCAGCCTAAGTTAAAAGTTTTAAACGACATGCATTCTCTTAGGTTGAGTCTAAAATTCCCTTAATTTCAAAACTCTGCCTCATTAAAATCAGGGGTGTCGTGACGTCGACTTAATTTGCGCATATATACATATATATATATATATACATACATATATATATATATACATATATATATATACATATATATATGTACATATTCATATACATACATAATCATACATACAGAAATCAACCAGTTTCAGGTCCAAAGCCATATAGAATCCTTTGAATCTGCTCAAACACCAAGTCACAGGGTCTTGCAAGGAGGGCGTGATTCCATCGTACCTCGGCTCCACGAAATGAGGTAAAGTCGCCCAAGTCATTCGACCGTTTTAGTTTTGGTAGTTTTGGTGACCCCCAATTCAAGAAGCGCCCACTTTGCGTTGACAGGGTTCCACTGGCTCGTGACACATTCTGTTCAAAGCCCTGCAAATAGGATGGCCCCTGAGAAGTACTGCAGAGGCAAGTAGCCAAAAAAAAAACTCAGTCCTTTCAGCGGTCAGTTCTCGGCGATCCATCGGTCTAATGGCAGAGGTTAGAAACACCCTGATCAATTTTGGAATTGATCCCTGATTTGACTTTGACAAAAACTAAACAATGGTCCATAATGGTCCTTGATTCCCAAGCGCAAACCTCTATGTTGGGAAGTATCATTGTTTATACCCTCCGGTAAACTAACATAACTATGTAAAATCACCATTTTCAATGGGTAAATCCACTATAAATGGCCATTTTCAATAGCAAACTGTTAGTTTACCAGAGGGTAACGCTTTGGTCGATGACAGGGCAGTTGCCAAAACAAAAACACTCGCGGCTCAGTGGAGAATGATCACCGAAAAAAAAGATTGTCGTCCTGCACTGTTTCGAATAGGTTATTGTTAGGTTGTCAGACAAGTTGTCATACTCCCCAATCAATAAGGTAGTATAACCGCCTATGATAACCAATATCATCAATCAACAATGGTACTGTCAATGGCTTAGTTTTTGTTCGTTGAAATCCTCAAAACTCGGCAGACTTGCCATAGGCTGATGGTGGCTGGTGAAATGCTGTTGCTGAACCAAGATGCAAACATTTCAAGACGCGAGCGGCCCCATCCGGATCTTTGCTCTGACCTAAATCAGCTGATTGGCTAAAGCAACCAAAACGAGGATAGAAATCGGTGTTCATCAGGGGAGTTCACTGCGAAATTAGGCGGCTTCAATCCACATGTTTCATGGTGATACAACCCATGAACAGGGACAGCTGGTTCATTACCTTAGTCAATCCATTGGCTCCATGTGCCCGGCTCTTTCAGCCCATTTCACCAAGAAGAGAATTTGTGGATTTCAAATATGTCAAGCTCAAATCTGATGATTCAAAGCATATCAAAGCTGGGCGTTTTATATCACAAATTACATCAACCTCTGGGCATCACCAGATGAACCCAGGCTCCACCTTGGGACGAGTGGTGTCAAGACTGCCAGCTAAATCCGTGAAGAGATGGTGAAGATGGTATCACCATGGGACCCTCCAATGGCCAAGCGAAAAAAACACCGAAACGTTTTTTAATCAAATCAAAGGATTTGAAAGTGCCCTTGAGAAGGATGGAATATGATGGAATATGATGGAATCACGGGATTTTGCGAAACAATTTCTTCAGGTCACCGGTGTCACAAAGTTTCTGCGCAAAATTTGGTGTCAAAATCTTCAAGGCCAACAGCTTTCCGATGCTTTCGGAAGTTCCCTGCAAATCAAGAGACCCTCTTGGATCTTTTGGATGTTGATACACTCCTGCCTGCAGAGACCCAAGCTCCAGCGATCTGAAACTGGTCGTCACCGGATACTTCCCATTGGTGTTCCAGACTTTTTTGGGAGCAATCAATCATCCGCCTTTTTCGGGCAACCCAAAGCTTATCAATACTCGCTACGTATCCCTACAGCCAATACGACTTGGTTTTTTGCCAAAATTTGGCACACGGAAATTGGAAAAAATACCGGTAATAAAGGCCCATTCGTATATACGAATTTCAGCTTAAAACCTGTCCCTGAATTTCGACCCCCAAATGCTTCCATGTTCTTTGGTGTTCATTTCCGGAAGTCGGCACTCCTGATGAAATGTACCAATTTTTCGAAGTGGAAAAACTGTTTGAAATCTTCCAACAGATCCTGCCCTAGTCAGTGTGGACTTCCTGAGAAAAGGGGTTGACACGGCGCCGACCCATGCCGACTTGGAGACTTGAGCTGAGACTGGAACGCATTCCTTTGTGGTTTTATCCCGTAAAACCGTACTCACCGATGTTCAATATCGAGTACATATTTTTACAATTTTTTACATAGATGTCATAGCTCACCACCAGCTAAGTAACACAAAGTGAACAAGTTGGGATCCTTTGACTGACAGCCAATGGTTTCCACCTGCTTTCATCGACCAGTGCTTGCAGATCCCTTGGCGCCAGGGCGACTGCAATTTTATACAGCAAGGATCTGGTCAAAACATGTTTTTTTGGTCTGAAAATGGGACATTTGAACCCAAGATATGTTTTATTTATGTTTTATTTATGTTTTAGTTATGTTTTATTTCACATCATTTTAGAAGGGAACATGATGATCATTTTAGTGGGTACCATATGATACCATAATGTTCAAAGCCAAATGGTTTGATGTCATCTTGAAATCATCCATATCATGAGGACCGGAACAGCTCTGGGTCCTGAATATGGTTACAATGTGATGACTTTCCTCAGTTGCGTTGTTTCATCCATTTGTCAAGCCCGGGTAGTCATTGACTGCTTAATGACCCTGGTGATCCTAATTTTACAATGTAAAGCCGCGATTCCTGCGACTATCCAATGTATCAATGCAAAATCAAACCCAGGTCTTCGTCGGCAGAAAACTCAGATGTCACTGACACCATCTTTGGTGGCGGCTCAAAATGATCTGATCCCACAATTGGCATGTCTTTTCCCGACCAAATCTCTGGGGTTGATATGGGTTGATGTGCCCTGCATAGCCAGGACAGCCCTTCCCATTTTTTCTTCCAGGACAGCCACCTCGACACCCAAAACTCAACCGCTGCGCCAAGGTGCTTGTCTTCGTGGTAGATTTTTGACGTCGCCCAAAACTTAGCGGCTGGGTGTTTGAAAACCCTCTGAGGTAGGATTGCTACGCTGCACCATGGGTAGAATTTAGTGCATATCTATATATATCTCTTGATTATCATTATTTTTATTATTATCATTCTATATATATATACTATATACTCATCTTAGGAAAACACAACGGAGGTATTCAAAGTGACCTCTTCATCTGCTTTTTGAAGGTCGGCAAAAAAAAAGTCGGGCGAAATTCGCACTAGCCCGTGGTTCCGAACATTCTATGGATCATGCATGTGAAGCCCCACTAATGTGGTAAACCTAATGATAAACCATCCCCAAAATCACCACCAATGGATACCAATGGGTGATATAAACCATCCCGAAATGGTAGTTTGGGTTTCCCACATCTCTCTACAAGATCTTTCAGCCAACCGTTCTTAAGTCAGTGGAGAAAATGGCTGCTAGCGAGCTCGATTTGTTGGTCCCGGGATGCAGAATTCAGAATCCACCAAGATTCTGCATGTCTTCTGCAAGTGTTCAACACGCTTCCATCTAAATTTTTTGTCCAGTAAACCTCACCAACATGGGAATGGGGGTTCCCCATTGTCTCCCCCCTACACTACACAAAAAAGTTGATCGAATCTGATCATCCAAAAAATAACAGGCCGCAAGAGTATAAAACAGCGCCGGTCTAGAAACGCCCTCACCAAAGATGGTCATTCTGCCTTTCAGCAGCTTCACAGCCACCTGAACAGAAGCAAGAGGCGTTTTGGGAAAACTCTGTATTTTTACGTGTGTTCATATGTATAAATATATATATAATTAATGCTATTTATATTTGTTTCCGATGTTGATTTTCCAGTCATTAACAATTTCAATCGAAAACATATCTCAAACAAAAACTTCATCAAGTGCCAATTGCTCGAAAGTTTCGCTGAAGACAACGTCTTCAATGAATGTGCAGAAATTCCTATGACCTCAGTGACAAAAAGTTGAGGCCCCTGAATGGCTGAACTCCTGAAAGACTGTTTCAGCCATCCAAACTGACCATATCTGAATGCCTTTGCCAAGGCATTCTCCGAGGCAGCGCCTGCTGATTGGTCTTCTTGTCCTTTGCCAGAAACACCACGCCAAAGGAGCCACTCGCCAGTTGTTCGCTGTCCTGATGGCCCCGAAAAAATGCCCAAAAAACAAACATGGCAGTCATTCTTGCAGTGTTGCCCTTCAACAAATTAACACAATCGATAGATATCGATTCTACAGATATATCATATGATGATTATTCTTTATTGTTTGTCTTGGAAAACAAAGTTTTTCCGCATCTATGTCAGCTTACTAGCCGCCATCAGCCCTTAGGGGCTGAAAAGATCTTGGTTTCCCAAAGGCGGTGAGGGAATGCATCAAGTCTTCGCTACAGATTTAATCTGGTTGGTGGTTTCAACCCCTCTGAAAAATATTAGTCAGTTGGGATTATTGTTCCCAATATATGGAAAATGTGGAAAAATAAAACATGTTCCAACCACCAACCAGTAATCCTTTAGTGACTCCACTGTTCATGATTTGTACATGTTGTACATCACTGCTTCCGGATAGCCAAGTGGGCTATTTCTGCACAAACCTAGTGTGCAAATCTTCCGGGAAAGAGGTGTTCGATGCTCCTGTCTTGTGTTTTTGGATCGCACTCGCACGACAACTCCCGAAGTTTCAGACCTTCAGAGAGCCACCTGTTCTCTCTATCTCAAATCGGTTCTATTGGCCCTTCACTGTGTCTTTCGCGGGGCATCTTTTGTGGAGCGTTCGCCGTTCGCAAAACGCGAAAAGAGATCTCTGTGCGAATCGATCGCAACTATGGTTTTAGCTTTCACGGCATGTTACTTTTGATCAGTTGGAGGGGTGTGGACGCTGCTCAACAATTCCGCCGTATTCGGCACCTAGAGAGGCTCTTCGGTTTCATTTGTGAGGGCGAGAATATGGCACCTTGAAGCCATAGTGGCCGATCTTTTCCGGCTGGCGGTTGAACCCCATAACCCTTCCTTGATTCGGCTTGGAAAGAAGAACACATGAACCTGAAACCACCAAGGAGTAGTCAATCATACAAAAAAATGCTGATATACTTTGGGTATCTTTGGGTCATAAACCTCAAGTTCCTGGGCCAAATGTAGGATAACAGCTACTAAGCTTGAAAAGGCACTATAGAGATGGTTTCCGAAATCCATGTCATCAGTTTTGGTGAGATCGTCATCAGGGCGTTGCCACCCGGATCCTACAGCGTTCACTGGCCTCAAATTGGGACTCCATCGCCTGCCCGACGCGTCGGTGGCTTTGCCGATTGCCCAGTGCTAGGGGATTTATGGGGATTTCCCATTGTCATCTTTGATTCACAGGACGGCGATCCAAATTAGATGATCCATCAATGGATGATCCATGAATCATCCTAATAAATACATATAAATACGGATGTTCTATCGTCTGAGTAGAAATCGCAGGCTATGGGGTGCCGCAACAATTGGGTCTTTGTACTCCAGAAAATGATCGAAAGTGGCGGGTCGCAATGCTGACCCCAAACGCGAGAGAGAAATGGTAGAACATGGTGGAACCACGATGCGGATGCAACACCAACAGACCAAAGGACAGTAGGCTGAGGTGACTACCTCAGTTTCTCCAAGTTTGGAACTTCAGAGGTTCCGAGAAAAACAAAAAAAAAAATGCACACTGCTCATCTATAGCCACCTCCTTGTGTCTTTTGAGCCCTGAGAAATACCCAAAAAAATGGCCAGCTGCATCCAATTGACGATCGAGTCATGACATGGGCTCCGAAACTGGGGTGCACCCCCAAAGTCACAGGAAAATGATGATCAAGTCAACTCTCAAAAATTCGAGCTACCATCTGGCAATCAAACACGGCTAGCTGGAAAATCTGGAAAATCCCCCATTTGGCCTGATGATTTCCCATTCAAACTTTCATTTCTAGTGGATTTCCAATTGCCACGTTTGAGTAGCGGTGCCCGATTTTAAATTCGACATGCCCAGATCCACTGTCCCCGGCATCGCGCCGCGTCTTGTGGCCAGCTCCAGTCGACGATTGCTGTTGAACTCAAGGGCGATAAAATCTGGCAGATTGGAAGGCAGAGGGTCCCAGAGAGTGAGTGAGTTTGTGAAAAAACTCCATGGGATTTCCACTTGATTTTGTCAGGGAGAAGACCCAAGAACAACATCTGTTCTAAAAAAACCCAGCCATTTCAAGAGATGTATGGTGACTTTTTTTCTTCAATTAGTCTTGGTGGAAACTCCCACTTTAGACCTAGGGTTGTAGCTGGTTGGATGCTGGGAGGAATTTTACATGAAACTTACTGGGCCAATTTTCCAAGTAAAGCATAGTAAAGCAAAAACCGGGCCACAGAACCACCTGCAAAATGCGTCTAGAGTTCTTACTGGGAAAATTTGGATTCCATGATTCTCAACTAATTTCCGGAACGAAAATGTTGTCACCTGTCATTACTTGCGCATTAGTGGGTAGCAGTAAAACCATCAGCAATCACCTCAGTTCCAACCAACTGCTTCCAATGAGGAGCCCCAAATCTCTGGGCCAACACTGCCAACACCAAACATCAAAAACGACTTCTCAGAGAAGTTGGTGAATTCCCTTTCGGATTTTTGATGTTTTTCGAGATATCTAAACCAGGTTTCTCTCCAGGACCACACCTTTTTGTGCAGGGCTGCAAGAGGTTTCAGCAGCGTTCCTTGGTGAAGTGACCTCCAAACCAGGTGAAATGATGTGAAATGATGTCGTATGTTTTTCATCGCCTGTGTGATGTTGAAAACGATAAAACCATAAAACTCTGTGAATTTTTGGGAAGTCTAAAACGTTACTACTTAGAACATTCAAGAACGATCACAAAAATTGACTCATTTGAAGAAAAAACAAGAATCAGGGCCCCAGGGGCCCCAGGGCATGTCATCCCAATATTGATGGCAACCAGAATCCTCGGTTTCAATCCATTTCAGTCTCTAGTTTCAGTCGGCATAAGATGATCCCAGAATTGACCAGATGAACCACCCATATCTTGATGGTGTATACCACCCGTTGATGGTCAATTTGGGGATGGTTTACTATTACTTTACTAACCGCAAAAGTACGATTTGTAGATACTTTCCCCAAGCAATCTGCGCATCGCAAAGCTTCGGCCCCACGACCAAGGCCAAGGATGACCTGCAAGCACAGGTTGGGATGGTGGAGGGGAAAGTCCGAAGTCCACTCGTAAAACATGGATTGGTTGGAAGGAAGTTGGGTCACTTTGAGCGGAAACCATGGTTTTGACCATCAGTCTACTTGAGTCTCTGCTGTAGATGATCCCTCAAACCAATTCTGGAGTCCAAATCGCCCCACCAAGTCATCTCCCTTGTGGATTTCGCCCAAAGCGGCTGGACAAGTGAAGATGATCTCTGGATTAGTCTGGACCCCTGAGTAAACTAGCCATTGACCCAATGCCAATGCCATAGATGATGGCATTAGCCTCTAACAAAATGCTTCAGAATCATCAAGATATATATATATATACGTATGTATGTATATATATATATATATATACTAGGATATTATAACTTATAATTCCTTTTCTATATAATTATATGTGTGTATAATTGTATATATATATATATAAACAATACACATAACAATTGATGCTGCATGGATCCGCATTTTGCCGCTGCACCTTGCGTCCTCTGCTGTTCAGCATGCCGTACGCCACGTCGTACACCCTGGTCTTTGTCCACGCGCAACACAGCCAGAAATTCGAAGTGTTCCAAGGCCTCATGTCCTTGGAGCACTTGGAGTTGGGTCGAAATGACCCTCTGGTAAACGTTTACAAAAAGCTATGGAAAATCACCATGATTGAGCGGCAAATCCACTAGAAATTACTGTGCCATGTTATCAATGATAAATTGCCAGAGGGTGTTGAGGGATGTTGAGGGTATCACATGTTTTTATCCCCAATAGTCGACAAACAATGGGGACACAAAGTCAGCGGCCATGGTTCGTGACAGATTCTAAAAAACCCAAGTTGTCCGACGCGCCCAGAATCGCCCGAGCAATTAGAGCTTCTCCGAAACAAACCATGAAACAAATCGTTTGGGGGCTCCAAACCACGTTCACATCTTTCAAAGGTTCTGGTGTATGTAATTTTCCCCAAAATTGTGTTAAACATCCCTAGAAATACACAAATCTATTGCACCAATACATCTGATGTTTGTTTTTTTTCGGATCGTCAACTGCGAAAAACATCTCAAGCCCAGCAGCTGGGTGGTTGTAAATGCTCTTCAATGCCTCGTCGGCTTGTTTGTTTTTCTGGCGTCCCAAGTGGATCACAACGGGCGTTGATCGTTACAGTTCGCTTCAAATCCAGTCACAAAGGAGAGAACTGTGAAAATCCATAGACAATCATGGACAAAACATGGATGTAACATGAATAAAACATGGATGAGGCATGGGTAAGCCAACTATGTTCCAGGAAAAAAAACATTTTGTGGACATGTCATGGACATCAAGGGCACTTCCCCAGCACTGATACAAGGGCCGCGCCTGGAATCCAGGCAAAAGCGCTGGGATTCAGAAGCAAGGCCGCCACGTAGCGCCACATGGACTTTGTGGGATTGACAGGCTGTCACAGTTTGAACTTGGAGGCGCTTTTGCGATATTTCTAGAGATATTTCAGCATTGAGTAAACAAAGAAAAGTGGGAAACACCATAGTACTTATCAGTGCTGACTTCCATGTACCGGAAAAACAGCACGACCAGAATATCCAGAATCCAGCTGCCACAACCCAGGAACCCAATTGAACAATAGTCGGTTGAGCTGTTGATGAAGCTTGGCTGCGCCTTTTGAGCACCCACAAATCAAAAACAAATAGATATGACATATATATGACATATTACTGTATGTCTTGTTTTTTTCATGTTTCATGCATGAGAATCATCGGTCAAAGGCAATTAAACCACAATCATGCTAATGAACTAATATCAACATATATCAACTCGACCGGAATCAACTCTACCCCAGCTATGAAATCCCTGGGTTCTGAGGTCCAAACCCTTCGAGAAGGGCACCTGGGGAGTTGGTTTCCAAAACTGCTGATGAATGAATCGAATGATAGAATCTCACAGATACATCCGGATGAATAGTTTATGGGGGAATAAATAATCCATTATAATCAGATTTATTAACTAGTGATGGAAACACCATATGAATTGTGCTCTTAGCAACTCCAGCACGCAGCACGCGCAACGCTGAGTGCTAGCACGCAGGTTCGTCACGCAGTGGGTTTTTAGCATTGTGATATATGTAAATGCATTTAACTAAATCCGAAAAAAACATCCATACAATTTTTAGACCTTAAAGGGCTAGTAAATCGCAAGTTCGAAACGCATGGGGTTTTATTATCCTATTCATACCTCGGTGCATTTACTTTTCTGTGACAAAAGCATCCGGTAACGTGTGAATATCTGCCTGACGTCCGGATGCATTTTGCGCTTCCCAAAAAAACATCTTGGGTTTCCCCGTTTCCTCCAAAAGGGTAATTTCTTTCAGGGTGTTGAAAAAATCAACGCCACTTGGAGGTACTCGTGCGGCTCTCATGAATGTGATGAGTATCTCATGATATCTCATGCTTAT